>ENA-OQVM01000715-OQVM01000715.1-marine-metagenome-genome-assembly--contig:-NODE-715-length-49156-cov-6.412376_pt1 | contig 49156 bp, 28 predicted proteins | sample MGYA00237776_ERZ505498 | MGnify/ENA primary metagenome ERZ505498 (study PRJEB26159, sample SAMN06265151) | marine metagenome | isolation source: Helgoland LTER site | place: Germany:Helgoland, sampling...
AAGAGACTTATTAATCTGAGACCTCACTTTGCTGCCAACCATTGCTTTCAAATCATTCAAATCAGTCATGCCCGATAGACTCAACGACATACACACTTTATCCGTGCGCGGCGTGAGCTCAGAACGAGATTTGATATCTCTCAGTTCAAGATGACTAATCCCCCAACTTTCAGTCTGCGCAAACGCATGCCGTATCAATGCCATCTCAACATTGTCTGCAACGGCCACTGCAGAGCCATAATTCATATAGGGTAGGGAGATACCATAATGGCCAAAAATCGGCGAATGGGTAATCGCGATGGGCAATACGCCAATCACCGCCCCATCATCGTCTCGAGCGGTTAGATACTTCAAATCTCGACCCATCACATCTGCAAATATCGGGCGCCAGTCCAGATGATGGTAAAGACTCGTAGACTGCGCGGCTATAAACTGCTCCCAGCCCTTAAGGTCTTGTGAAACAGAAAACGGGGCAGGGAAGTGCTCCACCTCAGCAGGAGAGGGCGCCGGCCCATCCGGCACCTGCGCGTTTAAAGCAGAACGCTCGGCTTCCAATGCACCGAGGGCTTTTTTAAGTGCTTTTAGCGCCTGGCTCGACGCTGCTTTGGCTGCAAAATCATCTTTACACAATTGTTTGCGCTTTTTAGTTTCGAGCTTGATCTGCGCTTTCAACAATTTACGTTCAGCGTCCAGGGCTTTTTCGGCACTGGCAGAACGTTCGGAGGAGGGCAGAGGCATTCTTAAGCGAGGCTAAAAAGAGTTGGCATAAGAATGTGTGGGGAAATATTCAACATCATCTAAGACCGCTTGAACGGTATCGAAATCAAATAAATCGAATAACCGAAGCAGGCGGGACTCTACCTTGTGCAAATTATTATAATGCCTGAATTTGGAGATCAAAGAAGCACCTTGAACTCGAGGTTGACTAGGGTCCAACTCCCACGGATGCAGATAAAACACAAAAGGGGCATTCGTCTGACGTGACCTGAGTTGTAAACAGTACCGAGTCACAGCAAACGGAAATAACCGAAAGTAACCCCCGCCGCCTACCGGCAATCCGTCAAAGGATAATCCAATACACTAAGGGCAAACACTTCGAGTAAAGCCTATCCGTAGCGAAAATTCAACGAGGGCGCTTTGCCACCTGGATGCACTGGTCCAATCATACTGTAGATCAGGTCATGGCTGGCACAAATGTCTTCGCAAATCACTCCTAAAAAGAGCGGCCGGGTTTTCAAGAACGTGATCCTGTGCAGAGGCTACTCACTTTCCTTTCTGAGTTTTTTCGTGCCCGTCCCGAAATCCTTGCTGATCACAGCCCGATCATACTCGTCTCCCAAGACCGTATAGGCCACATAAGTCAGCGTATCATTCTCGATGTTAATCACCTGGAAAAACTGTTTTAGATTTGCTGGTTGGTCCAACTGATAACCTTCATCTGCGTAGCTTTCCATTTGCTCACGACTGAACCTGTATTGTTTCGGACCACTGACAGAGGTCACGTAAACAGTTCCAAGATTTCCGACATCGCTCTCGGCGGCAGATCGCACAGGGACATGACCGCGGGCGTAGGTGTGATCATGCCCATTGAGCACAAGATCAACCCCGTATTTATCGAATAGAGGCTTCCACTCATCCCGCCCAAACTGGAAGTTGCGTTTCCTGGCCGGCGAAAATACAGAATGGTGACAGGTAACAATTTTCCATTTGGCAGTACAGTTCCTGAGCTGCTCTTCCAGGTAGGAGGTCTGCTCATTCAAGCAATAATTCGAATTGAGAACAATGATTCGAACATCCTGATAATCCACCGTATACACGGTCTCATGCAGACGCTCCGGCAACTCGTCCTCAACCGGGATCGTGAACTGCGGCCGCCATTGAATCGAGGTGCTCGCGGGCTGGTTACTTCCAATGGGCATGAATTCATGATTCCCAAGCACAGGAATCGCGGTCCATTGACTGTGAATAAATCCACCTGCCTTATACCACTGAGCCCATTCATGATCGCGGTGCGCAAGGTTAATCAGATCCCCTGCATGGATCACAAACGAGGCATCGGGAGCGGTTTGATACGCCATACGAATCACCCGGGACCAGTGCGAAAGCACATCATTCTGTGCATCTCCAAAGTAAACAAATTGAGTGGGGGCATAGTTACGCTTCGCTGTGCGGAACTGAATCCATTCCGACCAAAAAGCGTCACCATCGCCGACTCGATATGCATATAGGGTATCCGGCTTCAAGCCATCAAAGATCACGCTATGGTAGTGGACAACAAGCGATGAGTTCCCCTTGTATTGCCCCAGATCAAATGGCTCCGTTACCGCTTTCTGCGTAACTGCATGGTCTGTAAAACGAGAATTCTCGGTTGCCTCTGCAATTTGCGCCACGGCCTGCATCACGCCTGTATCCGTGCGCCAGGTTACCGCACGGCTTGTAGCCGGATCGCCATGAAAAGTCAGAATAATACGGTCTGGGTCTTTGCTAGGAATTTCCCAGTGGTGCAGATGATGGTGATGGTGAGCATGGCTCGCACCGGCAGGCGCCGCCTTTTTGTGTGTTTGAATATCCTTCAGCCCCGGAGCATCGCTGCTGGCGTATACTGCGATTTCACGAATGCGGGCGAGGCCGGGCTTGAGAAGTTCCAGGCGAATCTTTGTAACCCCAGAACGGTCGATAAGGACCCTCTTTGCGCTACTTATATTTCCCCGGACGTTCCAACTGGCATCACGCAACCATCCTGCGTCAGTCTCCACTGAAACATCGAAGTCCTTTAAGGAATTCCCCGCTTTCCACCCTGAAAAAACATCAATCCGACCAATTGTTTGTGGGCTGGAAAAGTTCAACTCAACCCAGGGAGCCTGATCCTTCTCAGCAGCCAACCAACGGGAGCTGTCGCTGACCTCGCCATCATTTACCTTTTCCGAAAGGTAAGAATCCTGATGACTACTGGCAGTCACGACGGCCTTCTCAGCCAGATTCACATCATTGGCAATCAACATACTCGACAACATTGAAGTCGCGACAACACACACACTTATTCTATTACGTGTTCTTTTCATAAATTTCTTCGCATTTTGTTTCCCGCACTCCGTCTGCCACGCTTAAGGAAGCAGCGAGCGCAACAGGGCGGGAGATTTGGTGGTAATTCCGCCCACGTCTACCTGTTAGATTGGAAATTGAATTGCTGGATCCACTGTCTGAAACGCTGTGGCCAGTCAGCAGCTTTAGGGGATGGGAAATTAAAGGCCATGTGACCGCCACGCTCATAAATCTCCAGTTGCACTGGAACGTGTGCTTCGCGAAACGCCTTAGCGATCTGTTCCGCTTTTTGGGTCGGTGCGGTGCGATCATCTCGGGTACTGAAGATTAAAGCGGGAGGCAGTTGTGGGTGGATGTTAATGATTGCCTCTGTATCGCGGATAATCCCCGGCACAGGCTGATCTTTGCTGAAGCTATTGTGCCCCGAATGAATCATGAGTCTCCAAACGCCAACACTGTGGTCGTCTCTGCAGACAGCACGGAACAGGCAACTGCGCATTGAATCATTATACAGATTGTCAGGAACTTGATCATATACTGGTGAGCATGAAGATTTGTGAAAATACAGGTTCTTAAAATGGGAGCAAGATGCTCCCTCTACTCTCCATGATATGCGATACACAAAGTAGTGGGAGCATCCTGCTCCCGTTTGTTCATTTTATAGATGCTGTTGAAAGAGGGATAGATCCCACGCATCTTTCCACTGAATTTGCAGGCCGCTCTCGTTGAACGTGACCGGCAACCAGACATAGCGCCCGTCAATCGCGTCCTCAGGACGCCAGATATCGAACATGGCGATGTAGGCGCCCTCTTTTCCCTGAACCGGAAAAATGCAGGTGCTTTGTCCGCCAAACGTTTTTTCCGGTCCCATTTCATTCTGCGGGTTCACTCCGATGCAGGGATTGGCCAACTCTTGCCACGGGCCAAGAATCGAATCCGCCACGGCGGCACGAGCCGCATTCGGTGCCCAACCGGTGCAACCGGACGCGATCAAATAATATTGATTGCCTCGCTTACAAAGCGCTGGAGCTTCCATCCAGCGAAATGGAAAATTGCGCGTATAAATTCCGGCATGATCCAGATAGTCATCCGTCAGCAGCGAGATATGAAGCGTCGAATTATGCTCGGAGGAATAGAGGTGATAGGCTTTGCCGTCATCATCCACGAACAGATTCATGTCACGCGCCATCTGGCCGCCTTCAACATGCGAACCGAGAATATTGAACTGCGCGTGCTTCGGAGTCGGGCCGCCGCTAAATTGCTCCTTTTCCGCCCGGGTCCGCGCAATCGAAGCCGGGTCTTTCTGTTCCGGTGTCACATTTTGAGGCCACACTCCAGCGTTCGGACGAATGCTGCGGATGTAGGTATACGGGCCGCAGGGTTTGTCAGCAACCGCGATACCTGAGCGCGCCGCATGATACCCCTGCCCTTTGAGCTCCAGATGGAACCACATGACAAACTTGTTGGTGTTGGCATTATAAATCACTTTAGGTCGCTCAATGATGCAGCCCCTTACAATGTCGCTGCTCGGGTCATCGGATACCTTCAGGGCAATGCCCTCGTCTTTCCAGTTGGTTAGATCCTTCGACGAATAAACGTGCACGCCGACCTGCGCCCGATTCCCCGCTCCCCCGGCAACCTTATGTTCGCCGAACCAATAGTAAGTGCCGTCATGATGCATCACACCGCCGCCGTGCGCATTGATGTGAACGCCCTGATCGTCCGGCCAAATTTTGCCAGGCTTGAAAGTGGTGTCAGCTCCCTCCTTCGAACCGGAGATCTCCAAAGACGCCCCCCCGTCGATCCGCTCACCGCCCCCGTCCTGTTGTTGGCGGTGATCGGCCACCGTCGCGATGCGAGCCTGATTATCTTCCGGAGCTGCAAACGCATGCAATGCTCCGAGTAAACCGATGAATAGTATGTATCGCTTCATTGTCTTTGGTATCTAAGTCGATGCGCGGCAGTTGAAGTCATATCCATGGCAGCGGAGATTGAAATGAGGTTAAGGAGTGAGGCATGTAGCGCCTGGCTCATCATTTTGGATGATGGGATGATTCCTACAGGCAAGAAAAACGCATTATAGCAAACTGCGGCCACCACACATATACGTGATTGCGCATACTATTTTAGTATATGCGACACCCGCTGCGCAGCAACGAAGGTGCGGCGCAGTGGACATCAGTGTACGGACCGTAGCTGCGTGTGTATGCCCTTTATGGGTGCTTCAGCCGCAGTTTGCGTCGGTTTAGGGGGCAGTGCCAACCGGAACGAAGCGGCTAAAGACATAGAAACCTACGGACGGAACGAAGTGTAGATGGCGAAGCAATGCCCCCTTTTGTTTCCTCAAAGGTAATGACATGCCCCTCGGCCAGATTCAGCAAATCAACCGCATGAAAGGTGACGTCCTGGTCGCTATGGTTGTGGAACACTCCTTGCAGCGTAAAAGCGCGCTGCTCTTCAAGTCGCTTTAGAGTCAGTGTATACTGAAATTGATCGTTACCGTAGGTTGCCTGGCTGACAGCTGCTGGCCCAAACGGCGTCGTGCCAGAGGTTTCAATGACCGGCTTAACGAGTGGGTGGCTCTTGGTTCCGATACGGTGCCAGTTGCCATCCAGCTTACAAACCGCCGATGAAACACCCTCGAATTTAGAGATGCCATCTGCCCCCGCATCGACAACAATCCGCTGACCGTCCTCGGAAAAACGAACCCACGCGGGTTCCGCACAAGCCACGCTCGCAGCACCGATCAGCGCAGTCGCAAACACCCATTTTGATAATCTATTCATAATCATAATCACAATTCAAATTACAGAAATGGAGCTTTTTCTAATATACGTATTTGCGTATACTTCTTATGGATTCACGCAAATCAGCGCCCAATTAAAAGAGCGCTTCGGCACCAATCAACCCGGCATTATCCGGACAGTTCGCCTGAACGAGTTCCACTTGCCCTGCTTCGGCCCACGCCAAGTCAGACACGGTTTTACGAAAACTCGCCAGCACTAAGTCCGGCGCATTCATGATCCCCCCGCCAACGACAATTCGCTCAGGATCGTAAGAGTGGATAAAAGACACCAACGCCTCGCCCCAATAACGAAGCATATGCGTCAGCACGTCTTTGGCACAGGCATCACCTGCATCCGCATGTTCCATCACTTCGCGAAACCCGATGCCCTCGATACCATTCAAAGAACTGTCCACATAAGCGTCATGTTCTCGAACCAACATAGGCAAGACCCACCCCGAGGCTTCGCTCTCCAGGCAGCCAACCGCACCACAAGTGCACTTGCGACCGCCGGAGTTTACCAGAATGTGACCACCCAATATACCAGCGCTGAAGTGAGGCCCCGTCAGTAACTTGCCATCCAGCATCACGGCCGTGCCAACCCCCGTCCCGAAGGTAACCATCATCAAATTGTCGACACCGCGACCGGCACCATAGCGCCACTCTCCGAGTAAAGCGCCGCGCGCATCGTTGTCCATGCGTAGCTCCAAGTCAGCGCGTTCACGCGCCCACTTTCGAAAATCAAATCCGATCGCGTCGTCATATTTGCCATTAGTCGACAGCACCCGCATCGCACGATTATCGACGAGTCCGGTGCTCAACACCCCCAGACCGCCGCAGTCCGGCAGCGTGATCCCCTGCTCGTCACACAACCCGCGCAAAGCCCCGAGCACCTCATCCAAATGCCCCTCCAGCGAACCTTGTGCATCTGCGGGGCAGCTCGCCGCACAGACCACCGAGCCGCGATCGACAAGTCCGAACTTAGTGCGGGTTCCCCCGAGGTCAATGGTAGCAATCATACTAAGTTCTTACGTATGCTTTAAGTGTCGCACACTCCTGGCCTGCCGACTCGCCATACGGCCGAATCGTGTAAGCGCCGACTGCTGCCGGCACGATAAAGGTTTCTGCATAGTGCACGACGAAAGGCTCAAAGGCACCACCCGGGCTTTCGACAATCGCCTCACGCCCTTCGACCAAATTGATCACATTCACCCCGCCTTCGGTGTTATGCGGCACCGTATCCGTAAACCAATGACGTCGTGTTTCGATAAACTCCCGCTCGTGTAGGCCGGTGCGTTCTTCGCGCCAGCCCTCACCACTGCCGAGGGCTTGAATATTATTATGCAGATGCTCGCGCACGTAATGCTCGTCGCGCTCCCAAGCGATATTTTTGACGCCACGCTCCACATTGATCGGGCGCGGTAGCCCATCGAGCCCAAGGCGTCCCCAATCCCACATTTTGAACGTAAAGATGTATGGCGTCGCTGAGATTTCGAGCACCATGCCGCCATCGCCACCGCAATGCACGGTGCCCGCAGGAATCAAAAAATGGTCATGCTTCTTCGCGGGAAGACAATTGACGTAAGTAGCATCGTCAAAGTCCTTCTCACCGCGCTGGGCAGCACGCAAATCCTCCACCATGGCCTCTCGATCAATGCCAGCCTTGGTGCCGATATACATAGTCGCATCTTCAGTGGCATCCAGATAGTAGTAGGATTCGTCCTGCGTGTAATGCATCCCGAAATGCTGCTGAATATATTCAGTGAGTGGATGCACTTGGAAGGAAAGATTGCCGCCTTCGATGGTATCAAGAAAATCGAAACGAATAGGGAATTCATCTCCAAAGCGCGCGTGCACCTTATCCCCAAGCAGTGCCCGTGGCTCCTGAAAGACCACATCAATCGAAGGCAACTCCATCAGCGTCTCGCCAAACTTCAACAGCAGCGAGTTTTCCTCCGGCACACAGTCGAAGCCCCATCCGTAATTCTTGGCACTGCGATCCATATCGCACGCTTCCTTAATCCACTGACCACCCCACGGCGCAGGATCGAAAAACGGCACCACTCGAAACGGACGACTCGCGGCTGCTTTCAGGCCAGCACGCACCGCCCCGCCCTCTGCCATGCGCGGCTCATTCGGCAGGTTGGTATCGAGCACGAAATCCCAGCGAGCCATCAGCTCACGCTTCAAGCGGTCGCACACACGCCAGTCAGTAAAATAGGCACGCTTGTATTGCAGACTCCATTTCAAGTCGTGGTTCGACACACCAAGGTTGGAAATCTCATCACGACGCATGCGCAACTGCGCCTCCCAGCGAGCCAAGTCGGCATACACCAGAATGTCACCTGGATGGATCAAGCTGGCACCATTACCAATCACAATCACTAGGCCGTCTTGAACCTGCTCAATTTCGGAGGCCAGTTCCGCTACCTGATCCGCATCTATGAAGTCCTCCATACGGAGAGGGTTCATGATACCAAAGACCGGATCATCACCACCGTTGAAAGTGGCGACCTTCGCGTCGAGCACCTCCGGCGCAAGAAAGGCATCCGAACTACAGACTACGCGAGCCGGGCTAAGAACCTTTAAGGCCTCGGCTATCTCTGCCTCATTGACACCCGTGTAGCATTCGATCGTCACCACCGTGCGCTTCATGCTACGCGCAGCAACTGCCTTGCTTAACCGATCCGTTACAGCCTGCCAGCCAGTCACACACGCTCCGGCACCATTCGGCACCGCAACGTAGGGTTGTTTATCGTAATTTGATTGCATCATCTTCAAGTCTCTCGGCGCACTATAATTCGTCCGTGTTCAAGGAACCGTTTCGGTTTTTATCCAGCCCCTCATACTGCTTGCCATACATCGTCTTGAATTCGTTCAGAGTCGCCTTCCCATCCTCATTCGCATCCATGCTCTTGAATACTTCTGCCGATCCTAACTCGGTCACGTTCAACATGCCGTCGCCGTCCTCGTCCTGATGGTGAAACGCCTTAACCCAGAATCCGATAAACTCAGCGCGGGTCACTTGCTCATCCCCATTGAAATCCATCGCCCGGAACATGCGCGAGGCTTCTTTTGCGGGAGCGACCTCCGCGGTCTCCACGACCTTGTATTGACGCCAGAGCGCGTCCTTCGTCGCACCACCTTGCTTGACCGGAGGCAAGCCTTGTCCCCAATTCTTGTTCGGCTCCGAACCGAGCCAGAGCTCCAGCAAGCCGCCGGCGGCGAGCTCTCTCTGATAGATCCAGCAATTGTCCAAGCGCTTGCCGTTTAACTTTGCCTTTTGAATATAGCAGTTCTCCGGTGAGTTATTATAGGCCTTAATCTTGAACGTCTTACCTGAGTAGTAGTTCGGATCGAGTTGGATCGTGATTTCGTCAAATTCCGGTGCAGTGAGTTCGTAGATCGGATCCGCAGCGCAGGCGCCTCGTTCCGAGAACAAACCGATCTTCATCAGCGCGCTCAATGCCCCCATCTGCCCCTGATCTTCTTCGCCGCAATAACCATCGTGTGGTGTGGTGCCGCCGAAGGCAATCTGGCTAACTTTGCGCGTCCAATACTGCGAAAGCCACGGCTTGCCCGCATGATTGAACAGGTGCGCCATCCCGCAAGAGGGTTGGTTCCCATAATCAAACAGACCACTATGGCCGCGCCCGAACTTATGAGGCATTTCCGTTTCAAATGCATGGTTGAGCATATCCGCAAACGTATCAGAGCCCCCCATCAGATCCACCAAGCCCGGAACATCGTGCGGGACATACCACGTATAGGTCCATGCATTCCCCTCGACAAAACCATACCACTTTACCGGATCGAATTTCTCATACCACGAACCGTCGCGTCGCTTCGGACGCATGAAACCACTGGATGCATCCCACTGATTTCTGTAGTTCTGCGAACGATCAATGAAGGTGGCGTAATTCTCTTGATCGCCGATTTTCTTAGCGAGCTGCGCCGCGCACCAATCATTGAACGCCCACTCAAGCGTCAGCCCCCCGGTCATATCAAACTCGTCCTTAGTGTCCCACATTGGGCACCAGCCATTATCAATATAAAATTGAAGATCCCCCCATTTGCGATCCATGCCGCCGCCGGGCATATGATTACGGCGAATCACTTCCATGACTTCTTCGGACGACCAATCATCCAGCAAGCCCAGATTATGAGCAGAGACAATCAGTGGCGTGGCAGGATTACCCGTCATAATAAAGGAATAGCCTCCGCCATTAGGACCACGCGGCAACACCCCGCCCCACTTATCAATTTCTAGAAACGAGTTGGCAAAATCCTCCAACACATGCGGCCAGCCAATGCCCCACAGCAAATTCAAATTGAAGTTGGTCAGCCAGAAGGAGTCGGCATTGTAATAGTTGTATTTGGCCCTGCCGTTTTCATCCATCGGCAGTTGTCGAATCTTCAGCTCCTTCGTGTTACCGCCCTTACCATTGGTATAGTCGGGGATCGCGCCGTTCACGTCGTTCAGCTTGTGCCGCCCCATCAACGCGTGCCACAAATCGGTATAAAACTTGGTGCGCAGTTCAGGCGTGCCACCTTGCACATCGATACGTCCGAAATAGTCATTCCACACATCACGGGATTCTTGTGCCACCTCATCGAAGCTTCGACCGTCCGCTTCGGTTTCGAGGTTCAAACGCGCATTGTCGATACTGGTAAACGACACCGCTACCTTCATATTGATCACTTCGCCCGCAGTCACATGCTCAAACCGCACCACACCGGACTGATCTTCAAACCCATTCGACCATGTATCGAACTTCGAGATGGCCTTGTCCAATTCCACCACAAAGAAAGTTCGCACCTTTGGCGGGCCGCCCCACTTGCCATCGATACGGTCGTAATAGCCTTCCAACTGCCGATCGCCAACAGCCGTCACGTGACCATTGATCATTTTCGCCGAGCCACTCTTGCCACCTAAACTGACAATGATATCTGCCCGACCAGTATTCGCATAGGTATAGCGATGGTAGCCGACTCGCTCAGTGGAAGTAATCTCCACATCCATCGCATACTTGTCCAAAGTCACCTTGTGATAGCCTGGGCGCACCACTTCCGTATCGCGACTGAACGGCGATTTCCACCCCTCCTTATTCAATTCATAATCGCCGCCGGTGGTCGGCATCATATCCAGACCCACCGTCATCCAGCCGTGTAGATGACAAAAGCCGAGCACGTCATTGAAGCGATAATTATAGCCCCCGCCGCCTTGCCCCTCGTTGCTGGTATCTGGAAACACATTGACCATCCCAAAGGGGCGCTTTCCTGTGCCAAAGAAAAACCAGCGCCCGCGCGCCGACATAATATACGGATCGACCATATCGACATAGTCCACGGGAGTGATCGAATCATCCGCGCGGTCATGGACTGCGGCAGCCCCGGCAGGTAATACTGGCAACGACGCCAAGAAAAGGCAGCCAACATGGACTGCTTTCAAACGAGTTTTGTGAAATGGTATCATAGCTTTTTAAAGGACCTTCACTCATCTTCTGGTATGGATGTGTGAATAGTAGGTGCGAGAATGGTAAATTATAACAAACGGTGCCCACCACGCAAATACGTAATTGCGTATACTTTATTAGCAATTGAGACACGCCAGAAAACCTATGAGTGTAAAATAAAGACGTCCGTGCACAGCGTTGAACCTGCCCGTCCCTACTGATCAGTGGCAAAGCAGATAAGCCAGCACATGCCTCTCCTCTGTAGTGATAAACAATGTCAACCAGAGGAATTTACGGGTTTCGTGTAAACGAAACAGACAAGCTCGCTTACAGCCACGCAGACAGTTACCCCGATGTGCTCGGCGCAACCGTGCTCAATCAATTGAGCACGGTTGATGACTGGCCTGCAGTGAAGAGTCTGGCAGAAAGTATAGTGCCAATCCACGAAACTCGGAAGCTCGGGCAAAACGATGAAATCTTTCAGGCAGAACTACGGCGACACTACCCGGATCTCAAATATGATCGTAATCCGAAGGATTTCTACGACTTGATGTCGCCCTTGCAGGGAAGCTTAGAGCCTTATTTGTCAGGCCGGCTCTCATTCATGCCCACTGCCAACGAGTTCATCGATGATAGCTTGTTTTGTGAATGGGGCTATATCGCCAATCTCGACAGCCATGAACTAGAAGTCTATCGCGGTTTACAAAAGTTGCCCCCATTTCCAGATGCGCGCTATCATACTAAGTTCTGACGTAGGCCTTCAAGGTCGCGCATTCCTTGCCGATTGATTCGCCATGCGGCCGAATCGTGTAAGCACCCACTGCTGCAGGCACGATGAATGTTTCTGCATAGTGCACGACAAAAGGCTCAAAGGCAGCACTCGGACTTTCTACAATTACTTCGCGGCCTTCGACCAGATTGATCACATTCACCCCGCCTTCGGTGTCATGCGGCACTGTATCGGTAAACCAATGACGTCGTGTTTCGATAAACTCCCGCTCGTGTAGGCCGGTGCGTTCTTCGCGCCAGCCCTCACCACTGCCGAGCGCTTGAATATTATTATGCAAATACTCGCGCACGTAATGCTCGTCGCGCTCCCATGCGATGTTTTTGACGCCACGCTCCACGTTGATCGGACGCGGTAGACCATCCAATCCGAGACGCCCCCAGTCCCACATTTTAAAAGTAAATATGTACGGCGTCGCCGAGATTTCGAGCACCATGCCACCATCGCCACCGCAATGCACGGTGCCTGCGGGAATAAGGAAGTGGTCATGCTTCTTTGCCGGCAGACAGTTCACGTAGCTTGCATCGTCAAAGTCCTTCTCACCACGCTGAGCCGCACGCAGGTCCTCCACCATGGCCTCACGATCTATGCCGGCTTTGGTGCCCAGATACATCGTAGCGTCTTCAGTGGCATCGAGGTAATAATACGACTCGTCTTGCGTGTAATGCATCCCGAAATGCTGCTGAATGTATTCAGTCAGTGGATGCACCTGGAAGGAAAGATTCCCTCCTTCGATCGTATCGAGAAAATCGAAACGAATCGGGAACTCATCTCCAAAGCGTGCATGCACCTTCTCGCCAAGCAGCAGGTCCAATGGCTCTTGGCTCAAGACATCTTGCGTGAATCGAAACGCGCCGGTATCGGAACAGGTCGAGCTAATGCCTGCTTGTGTAAAGGTGAACGCGGTCTTCGGAAAACGTGTTTCGAGCATCGCACATACTTTGGGCCGATACCCATCCATCTCGGTGATCGAACCACCGATAAAAGCCACATGCCCTCGCTGGTTGCGCTCAAACTGAATGCGGCTGTTTTGATAGCTGCCACGCAGTATAAAGTTTCGATCACTGACGATCGTTTCCGCGGTCATCTCCGCTGTTGCCGATGTGTGCTTCAGCACAAAATCAACAATCGGCTGCGGGTCTTTTAAGGAATGCGGATGGTGCCCCACGTCCGGTTTGTGGATCACCTCGAATACCCCACCCAACTCTTTGTAACGTGCCTGCGCAATCGCGGTGTTCTCCACGACGGGCACGATGTCATCCGTATCACCCACGACATGAATGATCGGAATCCCCGCCTTCGCCAGCGGCGCTAAATGATCCAATGGATTCCCGGGATAGGCTAGCGCTTCAGCCTCAGAAAAACCATACGCCTTCAGGCAAACACGCCATGCACCGGCTGCGCCTTTGCCCGAGCCCTTCCCTCCCGGCCAGCTTTTAAAGTCCATCACTGGCGCATCGGCATAAATCGCCGCCACTTTTTCAGGGTTCGCCGCTGCCCAATTATACACGATCAATCCGCCGCGGGACATGCCTTCCAGCACCACACGATCGGCAAACAAATGCTCGAAGCGTAAATAGTCGTAAAAGGCATCCCAACGCTTCACCGCCGCGGCATTGCCGAACAGGTTACCAACATGGCAATAGACCACGTGATAGCCACGCTCGAGCATCGCGATATCAAACTGTGGCTCATGCCCCCAGAAACGCGCACGCCACACCCACGGCTTCCCATCGGCCACCGTCTGAGGCACCACCACTTTGCAGGCATTGCCTTCAAACTTGAAGTCATACTGATCGAAGCCATGAAAAGAGGACTGCTCGCCCTGCCATACGGCATCTGATGTTTGAAGATCTGCCCCGATGAGCGCTGTCGTTAAGAGGAGGTAAAGCCCACAAAAAAGGGCTGTCATTCTGTTTATTTTCATCATGTTTCTGTCGCTCCGGGATCAATTATTCGATATATAAAGCTCCCCTCCCCGATCTTCGCGGTGCTCAAGATGCGCGGTCGTCGATGCGCAACGCCGCACACGCGCCCTTACGAACCAGACGCAACCAGCCTCTGAATTTCCCCGGCCTCTATGTTGATTTCTATGATTTGATCACCGTAACGCACGGTTCCAGGCGTTCCATTCAGAGAATGAATCGTTGCTTCAACGACCTCGCCATCTGCCCACTCAATATCGACTTCAAAGCCACCACGCGCAAGCAGGCCAGTCACTTTACCTGCGGGCCACTGCTCAGGCAGTGCGGGCAGCAGGCGGATCACCGGCGGCGCACCCGCTTTTCCGCTTTCAGGCTGACTCTGCATCAGCATCTCGGCGACTCCGGCGGTAAAGCCGAAGTTGGCCTCGATCTGGAAAAGCTTTTTCTGCTTCTCATTTGCCGGCGGGCGAAACTGGCTGAACAGATTATCATACGTGTTATCGAGCAGCATTTGGTGGACGAAGTCCCAGGATTTTTGTCCATCCCCCAAGCGGGCCCAACAGTTGATCTTCCAGGCATTCGACCAACCGGTGCTCTGGCCGACGCCGCGTTTTTCAAGAAACTTGCGCGATGCCTCCGCAAGTTCCGGCGTTGTTTCCGGCGTAATTTCGTAATAAGGGTAGAGACCATACAGAGGCGAAAGGTGACGGTGAGTGGGCTCGGTATCATCGTAAGGTTTAATCCATTCCTGAATTCTACCGTCTGGGCCAATTTGGTTCGGAGCCAGACGAGCGCGCGCGGCCTGCAATTCGTTTTGAAATTCCGCATCCACTCCTAGGATTTCGGCCATTCGAAAGGTATTGGCAAAGAGTTGGCGTAGGGCCTGCATATCCGTGGTCGGGGCATAGCAAGGTGAACTGCGGTCTCCATTCGGCCCCTTCCCCGCGGTCTCAGAAGACTTGGACGGCCCGGTTACCAGCCAGTTGTTTTCCGGCTCTTCCCAGAGTTGATGCAGAAAGAATTCCGCACTCCCCTTCATGACTGGGTAGACCTCTCTCAGATAGTTCTTGTCCAGCGAAAACGCATACTGCTCCCACAGGTGCTCACAGAGCCAAGCGGCACTGCCGAGATCCATCATACCGGCAGAGGTATAGCCCCAGGGATTGGTGGCACGGTGCGCAATCCAGCCCGGCGCATTGTAGTATGCCTTGGCGGTTTTTCCTCCCGGCTCCACGAGGGATTCAATCAGGGAAACCATCGGCTCGTGCAGTTCAACCATGTTGCAATTCAGTGCCGGCCAATAGTTCATCTGCACGTTGATGTTAAAGTGCCAGTCGCCGTTCCACATAGTGTGGATTTCATCGGCCCAGATTCCCTGAAGATTTGCAGGCATGCCTCCGGGCTGTGACGAGCCGATTAGTAGGTAACGCCCGAAGTTGGCAAACAGTGCAGCCAGAGCGGGATCGTTTGCCTGATCACGATACTTGGCCAGGCGTTCATCCGTCGGCAGTTGACTGTTAGCAGTCGCCGGCAAACTCAGCGTGACACGATTGAAATATTTCTCATGATCCGCTTGCTGTGCTGAGCGCAACTGGGCGAAGGTTTTATCCTCGACCTGATCGAGGTCGGCGGAAGTCGCCGCCAGCGGATCAGAAAGCTGGCGTCCGGCAAATCCACGGTAATCCGTTGCCGCCGCGAAAAGCAGGATCACTTCATCATCCGCGCTCACCACCAGCTTATTGCCTTCGGCTTTGGCCTTGCCGCCAACGACGCGCAGACGCCCGACATAGGTCAATCCGTCCCCGCCCTTGCCGTCGTTCAGCGTGCCGGTCATCAGCAACTCACGGTCGCCCACCGCCGTGGTCACAAACCGTTCCGCGCGATCTAGGTCCACTGTGAACGAGACAGGACCGGTCAGACGGGAGACAAAGACCTCATCTGTTTTTGATACAAAATGTTCGCGAGTATACGAGGACTTGCCGCGCTGGTAACTAACCCGCCCCAGTCCGGACTCAAGATCCAGCACGCGCCGGTAGTCCGTCACAGCACCTGCGGTGTCGTCAAATTCCAGGTGCAGCTTACCGAGGGTCTGATAACGCCCGAAGGTGCCAACTCCTTTTCCCATGACTGGCTTTTCACGCGAAGAAAAATGCTTCTTCGTGAGCTGCCCCGCCTCGCGATAGCGCTCCTCAAGCAGCAGCTTCCGAATCTCAGGGAGATGCTCGTAACCGCCGGGCATGTCATTATCGACGCGCGACCCGGACCACACCGAGCTTTCGTTCAGAACAATCGTTTCCTCGTTCGTATCGCCATAGACCATGGCTCCAATTCGCCCGTTACCGAGGACAAGCGATTGGTCAAAGCCTTTGCCGGGTTGATTGAACCACACCGTCGTTGCTGGGTTACCTTCGAAGGGGGCCTTCGACGCCGCGACGGCAGGTGTCACATTCGATGCTGGCTTAGCGGCCTGCGTCTTGACGGGTGCGGGTGCTTTGGGTGCTGGCGTCTTCGCCACTGTCGTGGTCTTTTTATCCGCGTCAAAGTCGGCTTGCTCTTGTGCCGTCAAGAGTCCATCGCGGTTGGCGTCCATCCGATCAAAATGATCCCCCCATTGCTGGGCATTATAGACGTTTCCGCGCGCTTCGATATTGGTTTTTTTATTCGCAAGGAAGTCAGCTCTCGTCACAGAGGACGGAGCAACATTCGCGCAACCGGCAGCCAGAAGAATGAGGGCAAAAGGTAACAATCGTTTCATCGTGGTATTTCGTTTTTTAATGGCCACAGACTGAGTTCAACAAACGGACACCCAGTCGCATGCGGAACAGTCTACACCATCCCCTCTCCATGGCTACCCTCCATTTAGAGGGGAACCAGCGTTGCTGGAGTGGAAAGGTGGGAAGAGTTGAAAGAGTTTTCGTTGAACTACCCGGCAATCTCAGCGGATCGGCTGTCGCGCCTCATGCACCCATTGCAGCAACGCCTGAACCCGCTCAGGGTGCTGCCCCGCAAGGTCTTCCTTTTCAGCTGAATCGTTTTTAAGATCATACAAGGCCCATCGATAGCTTGACTGCCCCTGCCCGGTATTCTTCGTGCCTTCGCTGGTTTGCGTTTCCTTTTCTTCAACCAGTTTCCAGTCACCGGCCACGATCGCATCGCGGCTAAAATTATTCTGTCCCGCCGCTTTCCAGAATAGATATTGATGCGGCTCTTGTGCTTCGGGTTGGTTAAGCAAGATGGGGAGGAGAGAGACCCCGTCGATCTCATGGAAAATCGTAACGCCACACAATTCTGCAATTGTCGGCATGAGATCGTAGCCCACTCCCCTGTGGCCAGTGGTTTCTGCCGCCGTAATTTTCCCGGGCCAACGGGCAATCAACGGCACCTGTATGCCGCCATCGAAATTGTAACGCTTCGAACCACGACGCCCCATCGTCCCGAGGAAACGGTCCTCGCCCCGGTAGTGCCCATCCAAAATTTTGTGGGAGTATTTCTGGTCCTCTGCCTTTTTCGCAGAGCGATAGTAGCTGGGCTCGTGCCCGTTATCGCTGGTGAAAAGCACTAGAGTGTTCTCCGCAAGGCCCAGCGCATCGAGCTTGTTCATCAGCGCTCCGACCGAGCAGTCCAGCTTATCAATCATCGAGGCATAAATGCGCTCGTTTTCCGCCCACTCAGTCCGGTCTTGATATCTGTAATCCTTGGGTGCAATGGATACCGGACCATGTGGTAGTTGACTCGCATACACCATAAAAAAGGGCTCGTCCCCATGCGCATCCAGATAGACCAGGGCCTTTTTCAGCCAAACATCTTCCGAATACGTCATAGATGCTTTGCCAATGGAAAAAGTGTTCGGTGTTCGCTTCGTCTGCTTCGGGTTTCCAGGCAAGGTCACTTTCCTGTCGTTTTCCCAATAGTATTCCGGATAGAAGCTCCAACAGATCACCGAATCCAGCAGGCCGACATAGTCATCGAACCCATACTCCCGCATCATTTCATGCGTGTCGGTAAATCCGACTCCAAGCTTGCCGAAATAGGAGGTGCGATAACCTGCTTTCCGCGCCACTTCGCCCAAGTAATCCGAATCGAAGTCACTCACAGGCCTCTTCAACAGGATCTGTTGGTTAAACTCCGCCTCTGTAATTTCACCACTGTGCAAACTCGATTCGAGCCCCCCTTTGGTTGGGGGCATGGCGTGTCCGGTGTGCAGACCGGACATCAGACTCGCCCGCGCAGGCGCACAGACATTGGCACCGTAAAAATCGGTAAACCTCAATCCTTGTTGAGCCAAGCGATCAATGTGGGGCGTTTCAATAGTCTGCTGCCCATAACATCCCAATAGCCCCGGCCCCAAGTCGTCGGCATAGATCAGCAAGATATTCGGTGGGGCAGCCGAGGCGATCGGCAAGCCAAGAGCGGCGATGAGGCCCGTCAATAAAACTAACAGTAGCCTCCTCATTCTACCTATTGAATCTGTAACTGAATACTCTGAGCGGTGTTCCACTTACGCTCTGCAATGTTCACCTGCCACAGATTATCCCCGAGATTTTCGACTGAGTTGACTTTGCAGTTTTCGGCACTGACGGCAACCAGGGCTTTTTGACTGTAGAACGTCAACGAACCTTCTTGCGCGCCGGCATCGCTCAACTCGATCACGATCGAAGACTTCGAGACTTGGATATTGTTGATTTCCGTGGCGCCTATCGAGAGGTGCAAATCCGAACCGACCAAGGTCGGACGCTCTGACGTAATCGGCGTAAAACGCAACAACGCTGAGGAGTAGTGCTCCAGTGGCGTAGTCATATAGCTATCCGTCGCATATCCGAGCACCTTGTTTGCCCAGAAATCAAACACCGCACACTTCACACCTTTCGGTAGGCCCGCAGCTTCAAAGTCGAGCGACAGCGACTGGGAGCCTTCGGTCACATTATACAGATTGTAGACCGCAAAGTCGCCGAACGGACGCTCTGCCGCAAAGCCCAGCGTGGTGTTATGCGGCGAGTTGCCAAGCGTCAGGAGCTGTGCCGGTTCGCGGCTGCCAGGGCGCATGATCTCGTAGTTGCGCCAGACGGCTTTCACATCGTCCTTATTGATCGGTTCACTGATCATCGCGGTGCCGCCGACCAATGTATTGATCGCATGCCAGGTGCGCCACATGCCCTCACCTTGCGGGGTGAAACCCACACGGCGGCTCTCCAGCTTCGGTGCGAGGTAAGACACATCGGGATCGTTCTGCCACCACACGTTGTCGTAGATCTGAAAGCGCAATACGGAATCGAGGCAGTGAGCGAATGATGCCGGGTGTGAGTCGGGGCCCACACGAGCAGCGTCGATAAATCCAACCACGCCACGCGTCGGACGGCCGAGGCAGGACAGCATATACATTTCTTCGCCGGCAGCCTCACGATAGAGCGTGTAAAGTTCACGGAAAATTTGCAGGCGTGTCTTGGTCGGATCTTCAAATGTATTTCCGATCCCATTGAAATCGATCTTGATATAGCCGTAGCCGCGCTCACGCGCATCGTTAATAATGTTGAACAGGAATTTTTTCGACTCCGGGTGATCCGAGCTAATCCAGTGCGCGCCAGCAGGATGAAACGGATTGGGATTCATGAAGCGCTCCAGACCACCGGCAGCCTTCTGAATCGCCTCGGGATTCGCTTTGGCCCATGGATGCTCGGGATTGATCATCAACGGCGCAAACCAGACACCCGGAATGCAACCGGCCTCGCGCACCGCTGCCGCGACACTCGCCATGCCGTCAGGGAATTTTTCGTTGGCAGTCCAATCGCCATCCATTTTTTGGTAACCATCATCGATTTGAATGATGCCCTTACCAAAGGTGTTCGGGTTCTCTTTGATTGTTTGTGTGACATCCAACACGTGCGCGGCGTCAATCTTTGTGGTGCGATCATACCAACTGCACCAGCCATAGATAGCGCCCTTGTTGCGACGCACGCCATGCGTCTCAGCGACCCAACGCGTCCACACATTCGTCGATGTCTTGGCGGACTCAAAAGAGAGAATCATTTCTTCACTGCGGCGGCTTTCACCGGCACGCACAAGCACGCTGTCCATTTGCACCACGCCTTTGACCACTTCGTTGCGCACCTCGACACTGATGTGCGCCTCGGCGGGCCCGACCGGACCAAGAAGAAAGCCTGTGCCATCCGCACGATACAACATCGCGACTTCATTGAGATTCTTCTGCATTTCGCTCAATGGCAGTGAAGGCGAATCTTCCATCAATGGAGTGACCAACCAATCAGCAGACTTCTCAACAACAAAGCTTCCGCCTGGCCCCTTGTTGGTATCCAGCAAATCGAAGGCGACCAAGTTCACATCCTGATCACTGCGATTGTGAAAAAATCCCTGTAGCGTAAAAGCGCGTAGATCTTTCAAGCGCTTGATCTGCAGCGTATATTGGTAGTCCTCATTACCGAAAGTCACGGTGCTGATATCTGCATCGCCAAAAGGCGTGCTGCCGACGCTATGCGTCACTGGCTCAATCATTTTTTGGCCCACGGTGCCGATCCGTTGATTTTTACCGTCCACCTTGAACACAGAGGATGAGGTGCCACGGAACTCGGCGATGCCGTCCGCTTCAATAATAACACGAGTGCCGTCTTCGGAAAAACGGACCCACTCCTCCGCAGCCTGACAAAGGGCCGCACTCAATGTGATCGCTCCAACAGCGAGCGTTTGAATCGATGTTCTGATAGTCATATTCATATAAAAAATTAGCGATTTCAACTGACTTAGGCGTCGTCGATTGAGTCGACCTCACCAAGTGATGGCACCATCTTACACGTCAGCATTTTAATGCCTACCCTTCGTTTAGAGGGGGGACCAGCAAAGCTGGTGTGGGAAGTGTATTAAGGTGGGAAGTGTATGAAGGTTAAATATCTCCGTCCTGCCTGTCCTCACGTCTCAGGCCTCAGGCCTCAGGCCTCAGGTCCCTGACTTGGCATATCCATGATCCTTCCAACCACAAAGGCAATGACCTGACTCAATTTCATACAGTGTGGTTAATTGAAGGCATATCTAAATTCAATGAATCCTACACTTAAAGCTCCCCTACCAAGCATATCCTCCGACATATCTTCACCTCTTTAAGTTGACGTTATAAATGCACTATTAAAAACTCCTCCCCTGCGAAGGGGAGGTGGATCGGTCTGCCGAGACGGAGGGGTTTTTCTCTGTCATTTATGTCGAGCTAGTAAAAGAACGCTGAGGCTCGGCTGAGAACCCTTCCGTCTCGCTCCGCGAGCCACCTTCCCTTGGTAAGGGAAGGAGCTTATCTAGGAAAATCCATATCACTCCGACTTGTGTATTAGGTCTATTATTCTCTATGCCTGACACTCCCGCGATCCTACCGAGCCTAAAACAACGGATCAGTCGGAAAGCGGTTGATCAATGGATGCTCGGCTTCCGGAGTCCCCTTTAAATCACGGATCGCCCCGCGCAGCGAGCGAATCGCATCGCATATCGGTTGTTCCTCTATTGTCTCTGTGACATATTGAGCCTGCGCCTTTGCAATGGAGTCGTTCAAAGCCGAGACATCCAAGCCTGCCCGGCTTGCCGAAGCCTGCGCCTGCTTGCCGAGTTGGATCAATGCATACAGCCCGGGCTTATAGGCATAGCCATCCTGCACAATCGTCGAGTCCTTCACGGCGTAGTTCGCTTCCTGCAGATCCGGCATCGGCTCTGAGGTCACGAGAAAGCCATTGGCATCACGCATGCAAAACAGCGCATGGGTGGCGCCTGGAGGCATCACTGCATCGACGCGCCCCTGACTGATTTTCGTCGGAGCTGGAAGCCACTCCTCTCGATGCCCCCGCGTGGTATCAAATGGCTTCGGATTGAGGGTGTAAATAAGCTGCGCTTCAACAATAGCCGCCAGGCTTGCACCGGTTTCGAGTGTCACCCAAACGCGATCTTCATCCAACCCGAGCTCTAAAACAGCGGGCGACGCCGCACGCTCCTCTGCGGTTGCAACCTTCAGATTCCGGTATGGCATCGTCACTTTGGAGGCAGTCAAAAAGGCATCCATTTCAGCGAGCATCGCATCGCGCTTCTCCGGATATTGACTCGCTAGATTCTCGCGTTCACCCAAATCACCATTGGAGCCATCCGCAGCTACGATTCGGAAGAGCTCCAAGCCGTTCTGTTGATCCACACCTGCGTGTTTGCCAAGATAGCCTACTCCTAGATTATTGACTAACTTCCAGTCGCCCTTGCGCATCACCACCGTCATGTGGCTTTCAGCCGGGTAAAACCAGTAAAGTGTGTCCCGCTCGCTGCCATCGGCCTGAATCACCTGATCGGAGGTGCCATGGATGAGCGGTAGGATATCACTACCGTCGAGCTCCAAGTCCACATCGCTTTCAGCTCCGGCCATCTCCATAAATGTGGGGAACAGATCAATCAAATTGATCGTAGTGTCGCAGGTGGAACCAGCTTCAACGCCTGGGCCGCGAACGATGAAGGGAATACGAATACCCCCCTCGTAACTGCTCATTTTTCCGCCGCGCAAGGGGCTGTTGTCCGTGATCCATTCCTTGGGCGCACCGATGTAGCCACCGTTATCGGAATCGACAATAATATAGGTGTTGTCGATCAGCTTGTGGCCCGGGTTGCGCGGGTCGTCGGTCTCCTCCAGATAGTTCACCACCTGACCGATCATCCAGTCCACCGTATCCACCATACTCGCATAATAGGGATTGGATTGTCCGGTCATGCCAGGATTGATCGTGCCCGAGTCGGTCGGAAACTCGAATCCCATTTTTTCACAATACAGCTCCAGGCGTTTGCGATCGCGGGTGCCGAACGGGCCATGCACGTAGAACGGGCAATAGTTCATGAAAAAGGGACGATCTTTATACTTGTCCATAAAACCGAGCACCATATCGAGCGGCTTATCAAACGGACGACCGTCCTCGTCGAGCTGATACGGATCGTCCGAAGCATCGGTTGCAAAGTCCGAAATACGGTCGGGCTTCATTTGCGCCCACGAGCCAGCCCAGTTATTTTTAATGCGGTCTTCCGGTCGCCACAAATCCGAGTCGTTACAAATTTTCCGCTGTCCGTTCACCTCGGTATGCCCGAAATCAAACCCCACATCCGGCGGAAACGGATAGCCCGCCGATTTACCGCCCGCATGCCATTTGCCGACATGGCCAGTCACATAGCCCGCCTGTTTCAAGACTTCAGCAATCGTTGGTTCCTCCACGGGAAGACCATAGATGTAATATGGCGCAAGGTGCGGAACGGTCTTAGAAATCGCGCGTGGAATCCGCCCCCCCATCACATGATAAACACCGGTATTCGCAGGATATTGACCGCGCAAGAACGACACACGCGAAGGTGCGCAGGTCGGCGCTGGTGAATGGGCATCCGTGAAGCGCCGCCCTTCCCGCGTGAGGCGGTCGAGGTGCGGCGTTTCATAGATCGCGTTGCCGTCGATTTTATGACTGGCAATATCCTGCCAGCCCAAATCATCGACCATAATGTGCACAATGTTTGGCTTTGGAGCCGCCGGTGCTGCATTGAGTGCGGCGGGGCTGCTGATGGATCCTAGAGCGATTGCAAGCATCGCAGTCTTAACTCTTAAAAATCTGTTGTTCATCTTAGTCGCTTGTTTAAAAATCAAAGGGGCCACACCGCTTGCGTTCGCAAGTGGCTGCTAAAAACGTGGATCGGTCGGAAAGCGGTTGATCAATGGATGCTTGGATTGCGGTGCGCCCGCCTGAGTGCGAATCGCTGCACGCAGACTGCGAATCGCATCCGTCATTGCTGTCTCCTGCACGGGATCCACTGCAAGCTGTGCCTTTGCTTGTGCGAGCGCAGCATTCAATGCGGAGGTATCCGCCCCCTGCTGGCGCGCGGCTGCCTGCGCTTTTTCGCCGAGTCGAATCAAAGCGAACATCCCTGGCCGGTACGCATAGCCATCTTGCAAAATCGCCGAGTCGTGCACTTGGTGCCCGACGTCCGTCACTGCAGGCATCTCTTCGGCGGTGAGCAAGAAGCCATTCGCGTCCACCATACTGAAGGTGGCATGCGTTGCCCCTGGGGGCATGGTCGCTTCGACCCGCCCAGTAGAGACGATCGCGGGAGCCGCAAACCATTCTTCTCGATTGCCTCGGGTCGTATCAAACTGTTTCGGGTTCAGCGTATAGATGAGTTGTGCGCTCACGATTGGACTTTTGCCTGCGCCAGTTTCAAAGGTCGCCCACACACGATCCTCCACAGAGCCCAATTCCAGTATGGCTGGGCATGCTTGAGCCTCAGACTCAAAATCGGCGCTGGCATTGCGATACGGCAGCGGCGCACCGGGGGCTGCGATTTGCTCGTTCAAATCACTCAGCAATTCGGCCAGTTTTTCGGGATATTGATCCGCCACATTGTTGGCCTCACTCAAGTCCATCGTTGTATCGGCGCCATCATAGAGACGAAACAATTGAGCCGCATGCTTGGCCTTTCCACCCTGCGGGGCGACGTAGTGATTCACCAGTTTCCAGTCGCCCTTACGAATCGCTGCCGACATATGCGCATCCCAGGGGAAATACCAAAACAACGACTCACGCTCGGTGCCATCGCTCAGTAGCGCGCGATCTGACTCACCGTGGATCAAGGGTAAGAGGTCACAGCCATCCAATTCGAGGGATGGATCTGGTGCCACTCCGGCCATTGCCATAAAGGTGGGGTATAAATCAATCAGGTTGATCGGTGTGTCACACACCGTGCCGGCAGGGACGCCAGGGCCACGGACGAGAAATGGGATGCGCACCCCACCCTCCCAGGTGTTTTGCTTCCCGCCGCGCAAGGGTAGATTGTCAGTATAGGGCAGCACACCGCCGTTGTCCGAATCCACAATCACATAGGTGTTCTCAATCAGCTTATGTCCCGGATTGCGCGGATCATCGGTCACTTCCAAATACTCGATCACTTGACCGATCATCCAATCCACTTCGTCCACCATACTTGCATAATACGGGTTACTATGCCCGAGAATATCTTTGTAGATCGTGCCGGGGTCCGTCGGAAAGGGGTAGCCCATTTTTTCCAGATAGTGCTCAAAGCGCTCGCGGTTACGTGCCTGAATCGGGCCATGCACATAATACGGGCAATAATTCAAAAAGAACGGCTTGTTTTTATTTTTTTTGATAAACCCGAGCGCCAAATCGAGTGGCTTATCAAACGGACGCCCTTCGGCGTTCAGTTGAAAACGGTCCTGAGGGTCCGTCGTGGCGAAATCGGATAAGCGATCGGGTTGCATCCGGCCCCACGAGCCAAAGAACGCATTTTTGTTACCATCTTTGGGATCCCACAGATCAGGATCGTTATAATATTTATGCCCGCGCTCGTTTTCGGTAAATCCGAAATCAAATCCCTGATCCAGAGGAAACGGATAGCCAGCCGACTTGCCCCCAGCATGCCATTTCCCCACGTGCCCACTGTAATAGCCCGCCCGCTTTAATGTCTCAGGAATCATCGGTTCCTCCAGCGGTAATCCATACACATAGTAAGGGCAGACACGCTGGCTCTGAGGATGCCATGCGCGCGGGATCCGCCCGCCAGATACATGATACACGCCGGTATTGACCGGGTGCTGACCGCGCAAAAAGGCCACGCGCGAGGGTGCACAACTCGGAGCCGGCGAATATGCATGCGTGAAGCGACGCCCCATGCGTGTCAAACGATCCAAGTGCGGCGTTTCATAGACCGGATCCCCATTGATTCTGTGGCTCTCAATATCTTGTGAACCAAGGTCATCGACCATGATATGCACAATGTTTGGCTGTGGCGATGCCTCTGCCACAAGAGGTGCTGCGGAAAGCCCCACAAACAGGGCCGCACTGATGGAATAAACGAGATGCTTCATAAATATCTTAAATGAATCGAAATTTTCCGAATACGAGCGACAAAGGAAGCGCTGCGTATTCCGAGAGTGCCTTCATAATAGCCCGACTGCCGGGCACTGCCTACCCTCTGTTTAGAGGGGGCAAACCAGCGTTGCTGGTGTGGGAAGGGTATGAAAGTGGGAAGGTGCGAAGGGTATGAAAGTTTGAATGGTGGTTTGAGAGATCGATGTTGGTTGCTGGGAAGTGATTTTAACCATAGACCACTCCTCACTCCTCACTGAAGTACTCTGGCCAACGCTCAACTTTCAACGCTCAACTTTCAACTTCCAACGCCCCCCCTACCAACCGGTCTCAACCAGTTTATAGAAGCGCTTTGAAAGCGCTCCATTGTGCTCGGCATTCACGGTGACCGAACCATCGGCATTAATCGTAAATAAGGCTTCGCTGACGTCATCCCACTGACTCAGGTCTGCAGAGACTTTAAGCACCCACGCGGTATTGGGCGGCATAAATGTGAGGCTGTCATCGGAGCTGGGGTTGCCTACTTGCAAGTTCAGCACAGATGGCTCGGTCGGCAAATGCCCTGCAGGGTTCGTTCCATACTGAGACTCCTCCCAGTTTAATTTCCCGTCGCCATCGGAATCCGCATTCATCGCTGCGGCGTAGTCGCCCCCAGTCACGAGACCATGAACGTCGAGCCATGTTTGCTCCTGTTCGATCTGCGTTTCGAGTTCGAGCCATTTCTGGTAATACAGTTCACCGGCAGTTTGGTAACCATCGGCCAAGAAATGCTGTCCGGCCTCGCCAGAGATCGAGCTTAAGTCAGCAACACCGGCATCCGCCACGAGGTTGGAGATATCGCGGTGTATGGCATCAATATCGTCATAGTATCCGGTTGAATTCTTCTGAATATTTGCCGGCACCATCGTGCCAATCACAATGGACGACTGCGTGCCGGGGAAGTAGCTGTCAGCCACTGCGCGATGGCGCGCAAACAGCGCCGTCAAGTTCGCGCTATACGCCGCGGCACTCGCCGCATCCTTGGCATCAGTTTCGCCCTGATGCCAGAGTATACCGCCAAACTCAATCGTCGTATACTCACCGCTCACCTGAGCCAATGCAGCGGCCAGATACGGATCGGCCAGCACGTCCTGTGAGTCGCCTGCATTCCAATAATTATTGACAAACCCAGTGCCGCCCCGCGCATTCTTAACGATCAGCACATCTTCGTCCGGATGAGCTTTGGCATATTCACGTGCAAAATAGAAATCGAGCGAAACAAATCGGCTCGTCGCCGCGCCCGACCGGTCAACCGTCGTCTGCAACGGCTGGAAGGCCTGCACGATCGAATCAGCAGTGCCGGGAGCATACTCTAACCGAGCCAGACCACGAGACAGCTGGAACATGTTAGAGCACGGATAATCATCCATCTCATAAAACGTCTTCCCACTCCAACCAACCATGTTCGACTGTCCTTCCGTCAGGAAAATGACGAGCTTTGTATTTTCACTGGTTTCAACCACACGATAGGTTCCGCTTGGATTGAGTGTCTCCAGTTGAGGAGCCGTCGCGGTGATACTGCCATCGGCATTGACCACGAACGTAACCTGCGGGACAACGCCCCACTCCACGTTATCAGAGGATGCTTCAATCACCCATTTCGTATTAGGAGGTGCAAAGGTCAGGGTATCCGCACTGCCATCGCTGGCATCCACCAGCGTGAACGGAATCGGTGCGGCCACGCCCACGCCAGTCGGGTCGGTACCGTCCTGATACTCTTCCCAATTGAGGCGTCCGTCGCTGTCGGAATCGAGTAAATCGGCCGCTTCGTAATCGCCGTCGCTGACCAAACCGTAAAGTTGCAACCAAGCGTAAGGTGTTCCGTTACTGGTATCGGAGAGTTCGAGCCACTTCTGATAGTAGCGCGCGCCCATGGTTTTATACTCATCCACGCTGAAGTGAATGGTTGTGTTCCCCTGCAGATCATGCAGATCGACACAGTCCGCATTCGGAATTAGATTGGCGATATCCCGATGGATTGCATCAACCGTGCTCATCTCCGGGAAATTGCTATAATAATTATCGATGCGATAATAGTGCATCGTTCCCAGAATAAAGGGTGTATCCTCCGTAGAAACATAGGTATCCACCCGGCTACGGTGTCTGGCGACCATTGCCACTAGGTTTGCGGCATAGGCCGAGGAAGCGGCCACCGTCTTGGTATCGGCTTCACCCTGATGCCACAAGATGCCACCGAACTCGATCGTTTCATAGCGGTTGCTCAGGTCGTTTTGCTTAAACGCCCCTTCAAAATAAGGAATGACCAACGCATCGAGGCTGTCCCCATCATTCCACCGATTATTGGCGAACCCAGTGCCGCCGTAAGCATTTTTAATGATCAGCACATCTTCGTTGGGATGGTCTTCGGCATAGGCTCGGGCAAAATAGAAATCGAGTGCGGTATCTGCTTCATCAGAGCTCTGCCCCGGATCTTCGGATGCCTGCAAGGGCTGGAACGCCGGGATCAGCGCATTCTCGGCTTCTGAATCATAGAAATGACGGGCATGCCCGTGTGACAACTGAAGCATGTTCGGCAACGGATGATCCGCCATTCCATACACATTGGTGTCCGTATCCGGAGCGTAGCCGACCATATTGGATTGGCCTTCAGTCAGGAAGATCACCAGCTTTCGGTTCTGTGCTTTTTCCGTGATTCGATAGCTGCCGCCTGCACTCAGAGCGGGCAGCTCTTCAACTGTCGCAGTAATGGTTCCGTCAGCATTCACCACAAAGCTCATGTGTGGCACCACGCCCCATACGGTGTCGTCGGCGCTCGCTTCAACCACCCATGGGGTGCTCGGCGGAATGAAATTCAGAGTATCGGCAATACTGTCGGGAGCCGCGACAGCAAAGGTGATCGCCGCAACCGGACCGGTTGGATTGGTCCCGTCGAGATATTCCTCCCAATTGAGTTTCCCGTCGCCGTCGGAATCAAGCACATCGGCAGCCGCATAGTCGCCGTCGACAACCAGTCCGTAGGCATCCAACCACGCCCGTGGTGTGCCCTTGCCTGTGATGCCCTGCACTTCGAGCCACTTCTGATAGTAGCGCGCTCCGATGGTTTTATATTCATCCACTAGGAAGTGATTGGTGAGCGACCAACCCTCCTGGTCCAAATCGCTCAAATCGACGAAGTCGGCATTTGGGACCAGGTTGGCGATATCGCGATGAACCGCATCCACCTCATAATTTAAAGAGCGTTCCTCAATCCAGCGGGACACCATGGTTCCGCAGATAAACGGCGCGCTGCTGTTTGCGATCTCGGCTTCGACGTAGCCCCGATGTCTCGAGACCAGCGCAACCAGATTGGCCCCATATACTTCAGATGCGCTCGCATCGGCTTCCCCTTGGTGCCAGAGAATACCGCCGAATTCAATCGTCGTATATTCACCGCTCACCTGAGCCAAGGCCGTCTGGAGAAAAGGCGTCACATTCAAATCCAGCACGTCTCCGTCATTCCAATTATTATTTCGGAAGCCAGTGCCGCCCACGGCATTTTTAAGAATGAGAACATCCTCATCAGGATGATCCGCGGCATACGCACGCGCAAAATAGAAATCGAGAGCGGTATACGAATTGGATTTGTATTGAGCCTCAGCGACTGAGTTATCATAGAAGGTTGTTTGCAAGGGTTGAAATGCCCGAATCAACTCATTCTCTGCGCCTACGTCATAAAAATCTCTCGGACGGGCACGGGACAGCTGCAGCATATTCGGCAGCGGGTGATCCTCCATCCCATACACATTCGACGATGCATTGCTGCTGGCGCCCTCCATATTCGACTGCCCTTCGGTCAAGAAGATGACCAGCTTGCGGTTTTTTTGCGTTTCGATCACGCGATACGTTCCACCAGCATTCAAGGCAGGCAGCGCTTCAACACTCGCCGTAATCGTTCCGTCGGCATTCACGACAAAGGTCATGTGCGGCACCACACCCCATACGGTGTCGTCGGTCGACGCTTCGATATGCCATGCCGTATTGGGCGGCGAAAAAGTCAGCGTATCTGGATCGCCGTTCGTGCCCTCCACCAAAGTGAAAGGAATCGGTGCGGCCACGCCCACGCCCGTCGGATCGGTGCCATCCCGGTATTCCTCCCAATTGAGTTTGCCGTCACCATCAGAATCGAGCAGATCGGCCGCTTCATAATCGCCGCCAGTGACGAGACCATACAAATCGAGCCAACTGTGCGGGGTTCCCTGTGCGGTCTCGTCGAGTGCTTGAATCGAAATATTTGTCAGCGCAATCGCCAAATCGCCGCCGCCTTGATCATATGCGTAGTCGATCGTGCCCGACCAACTCTCTGTAAGAGTAACCGACGCGAACTCATAACCGTTTACCAATGAGCCATAGTCGACAAGCACCAGCGTGTCTCCGTTCGCGGTATCATAGTTGCTCAGGTCAACAATCAGGTTGTCGAGTCTCGGATCAAAAATGTCTGAGTTGTTCCACGTAGTCACCCCTGCAGCATCCGCAGTATAAGTGATATTCAAAGTGTTATTCCCCAAGCCATAAATGTCCGTATTCAAAGTGGCACCCGCTTCGATAGTAAAGTCAGCAGTCGCACGAGGCCTCATGAAAGCAAGGTCGATGGTTCCACCAGTCGCCAACGTCAAAGCGCTCCCGGCTTGGATTGCCAGTTCAGGGTGAAATCCTGTTTTTCTTGTCCTTGATTCAAGGGTTCGACCACTTTCAACAGTATAAGTGGTATTAAAATTCACGTCATAATTGCCGGTTCCAAAGTCAATATCTACATCCTTGCCGTCCCCGGTAACGGGAGCTACATCACCGACCCACATTGTGGCATCGGTCCAATTGCCATTTCCGGAATTGTCCCAAGTGATGGGTGGTCCAGGAGGAGTGATATTTTTTAAAGCGATCGCGAGATCACCGCTGCCTTGGTCATAAGCGTAGTCGATCGTTCCATTCCATCCCTCGGTCAGGGTGACGCTGGCAAACGTGGTGCCGTTCAAGTCGCCCGCCGCAGCATAATCAGCAAGAATCAACGTGCTGCCGTTCGCGATGTCGTAGTTGGTCAGATCGACCGTCAAATGGTCTCCACCAATGTTAAATATGCCTGCCCCCGAGAGAGAGTTGGTCCACGTAGTCACGCCTGCCGCATCAGCGATGTAGGTGATGTTCAGTTCTTTACTGGATAAGCCATACACCATCGTATTCAACGATGCTCCAGGCTGGATCATAAAATCGCCACCGCTCGTTGCATCCGAGCGAGGTCGCATAAAGCCGATATTCATCGTTCCTCCGGTCGCCAACGTTAATGTGCCACCCGTTACGATACTTAAATCATCCCCATAGCCGTTACCAGTGAGCACCGCAGTTTCCGCAGTCAAAGACTCGCCGCTTTCAATCGTCCATGCGTAATCGAGATAACTCTGCGTCGTAGCTGTAAGCACCACTGAATCACCGTTGACCGGGGCGACATCGCCGTCCCAGTTGGCAGTGGAGCTCCAGTTATCATCCGCAGCGCCGTCGTCCCATGTCACGGGCGATGCCATCGAAGCCGTAGCCGTCCCAATGACATCGATCTCCTGCATGACAATTCTACCATGATCTGCTGGCATCACGAACCGGATGGAATCAACGCCGGACGCGAGCACGCCAGTGGCATCATCTGTAATCGTAACACGCCGTGAGGCGGTTGTCGCTGTGGTATCAACCGTCACCAAATCGGTATACGTAGCGCTGCCCACCACACTGACCTGAACCGTGTAATCATGGTAATTAAAGTTCGTGTCGCTCGCCCACCCCGAAATCGCGATAATCGATGTCAGATCATACCCCTGCGTATTGACGGCTGTATTCAGATCGAACTGAATCGTTTGTGCCACACCGTCGTTATTGTAGTAAGTATTCTCAGTCGTGCTGGCAATGTCTCCCGATCCGTCATTCAGGCCATCAGGGCCGAAGGTCTCCGCTCCGGCATCATAGCTAGACAGTGTGCTTTGCCCCTGATTCACCAAGTCGTTCGCAACGATACCACCCGCAAACGCATTTTGCGTGGCGCTATCATCGACCGTAGCAATCGCTGCTGCCTGAGAAATTGAGCTCAAGCCAATGAACGCACTGAGTGCGAATAGGGTTCTGATTGTCTTCTTCATGAGGTATAACTTTAAAAATGATTCAGCGCGATTCAGGACTTCGAATCCCAACAGCACGTTCCAGTGCTTGAACCCATAATACCCGTCATTCGTATTCTTGACTACCCTACTTTCGGAGGGGGGAACCAGCAAAGCTGGTGTGGAAATGTATGAAAAGTATGAAGGTGCGAAGGTGCTACCTGATCTGACCGCGTAAAGAGATCCTCCTTGAAAAGCATATCCTTATACATGTCTTTGTCTATTTAAGTTGACGCTATGAATTGCCTATTTAAAGCTCCTCCCCTGCGAAGGGGAGGTGGCTCGGTCTGCCGAGACGGAGGGGTTTTCGCTGGCAATGTCCATCCCTTGAAGTAATCTGTAATGTATGTCTGTTAGTGACCAAGAGCGACTCAACAACTTGCCTGCGCTAAAGCATTTCCGCAGAAAACTACGGAGTCATATGACGCCTGCTGAGGCAAGACTCTGGACTTACCTGAAAGGCAAGCAACTCGAAGGTCGAAAGTTTCGCCGCCAGCACAGTGTCAGCCAGTATATTTTGGATTTTTACTGTCCAGCATCAAAGCTGGCTATTGAACTGGACGGGCAGGCGCATAACAGCGCGATGGCTGCCGAATACGACCACGAGCGCACACTCTTCCTTCAAGCGACAGGTATTCAAGTGATTCGATTTGAAAACAAGACTGTCTTCGACCACCCAGAGTGGGTATTAGAACAGATTCGCACGGCAGTTAACAAAAGCTGAGGCTCGGCCCCAAACCCTTCCGGTCGGGCGAGCCGACCACCTTCCCTTCGCAGGGAAGGAGTTTTTTTTACCGCGAACTTCATAGGCTCAGACTTGTGTATAAGGATATGCCGTCATTAGACGGGGGTGCTGCGCAACTCCAACGCTCCCCGATCTCACCGCGTAAAGAGCTGCGCTCCACGCGGTGAACTGATCGAGGCTACAAAATCACACTTACCACTTGCCCAGATTCAGCGCATTCAGATCTTTCAGCCCGGCTTCGGACACCTTGCCATCAAAGGCGCGGATCGCATGGCGCAGATTACGAATCGCGACGGCATACGGTTGTTCTTCGACGGGCTGTTTCACCACGGCACGCGCATCTTTAAGCGCTTGAGTGAGCACAGTCACATCGACGCCTTGCTGCATCAATTTTCCGCGCGCTTCATGCCCGACCTTGATCAACGACAGCAAGCCTGGCTTGTAAGCAAATCCATCTGTGAGCTCGAGGGTCACTGCGCCATCAATGCGCACCTTGCCAACCGGTGGCACTGGCTCGGAATACACCAAATAGTTATTTGCATCGATCAAGCAAAACACACCGTGCGTCATCCCCGGAGGGGCAATGGCTTCCACCCGACCATCGGTCAATTTCGCCGGTGCCCGGTCCCACTCTTCGAGGCGAGGCGCACGATACTTGAGCTCGGTGCCGCCGTTGAGGCTATACACCAAAAACGCATCCACGACTTTTGACTTTCCAGTGGTATCGAAGGTCGCCCAAATTTGTGTGTGCTCACTGCCCAGGGCAGTCACGACCGGCACATCCTGCTGCCCTTCTAGCGCCTCCCCGGAATCGGGATTCAAATACGGCACCCGCGCATCGTTGCCCGCCATCCAAGTGGTCAGATCTCCCAGCAACTGTTGCGTCATTTCAGGATATTGATCCACCAAGTTGTTGGCTTCGCCAATATCATTGCGCGTGCCATCTTCGTTGTAGAGCTTGAACAATTGTAAGTCCGGCGCTTCGGTCAGTCGGGGGCCCGTATTCTTCATCAGCTTCCAGCCTTTGCGCTGAATCACCGAAAAGGATTTATCATCGGCGGGATGGTGAAAAAACAACGTGTCACGCGCAGTGCCATCGGCGAATTTCGCTTCGCTTGCCTGGCCTTGAATGACCGGTAAAATATTACACCCGTCCAGATCCAATGCAGGGTCTGGTTGCATGCCGCCCATCGCCATGAAGGTGGGAAAAAGATCCAACAGTGTCACGGGGGTCGTTTCGTTGACCGAGCCTGGCTGCACGCCTGGGCCAATCACAATGAATGGTATTTTAACGCCGCCCTCATACATCCAACTCTTCCCTTCACGTAGCGGCGCATTGTCTGTGACCTTCTCGAAGCGACGCTTGCCGTCGGCACTCGCCCAGGTCGCCAGGCGCTGCGAGCCGCCATTGTCGGAGCTGATAATCAAATAGGTATTATCGATCAACTTGTGGCCCGGATTGCGTGGATCATCGATGGACTCCAGCGTCTGAACCACTTTGCTGACCATCCAGTCGACCGAATCGACCATGCTCGCATAATACGGATTGTTTTGCCCGGGCGCATCGGGATCCGCAATCGAACCGGAGTCGGTCGGAAAATCGATGCCGAGCTTTTCACAATAATACGCCAAGCGCTTGCGGTCGCGCGTCATGATCGGGCCATGCACCAGCTTAGGGCAAAAATTCAGGAAGAACGGCTGATCCTGACGGCCGACCTTATTCAACCACCGCAACGAAATATCCGTCAGGCTATCATAGGGCCGCTCATCATCGATCAACGGCAAAAACAACGGATTATCAAAGTCCGTCAGGCGGTTGTTGCGAGGCTGCGAAAAGATGCCCTCCTTGTTGTTGATCTTCTTATCCTTGGGATCGACGATCTCCGGATCATTATACACATGATCACGGCCATAGGAAAAATCAAAGCCCAGCTGCAGCGGGGTCGGCACCATGTTTTCCCCACACACATGCCACTTGCCCACATGCGCAGTGGTATAGCCCGCCTTCTTCAATTCCTGTGGAATAATAGTCTTGGACGGATCGAGCCGTGCGGAATAGTATGGGGTCAACTCAGGACGCTCGCCCCATGCGCGTGGCACGCGACTGCCTTTGACATGATAGACGCCATTTTTCACGCCAAACTGACCGCTCAAATACGCAGCCCGCGAGGGCGAACACGTCGGCGACGGCGAGTAGGCCTGCATAAAGCGAATGCCCCGCTCCGCCACGCGGTCAATATTCGGCGTCTCATACAGCCCCGGCTCAGCATGCAAGGCGTCATAATAACACGCGACATCCTGCCAGCCGAGGTCATCGACGAGGATGTGCACAATGTTTGGTTGCGACCGTTCGACTACGCTCACGGCAGGCAGGCTCACAACAGGTGGCTTCGCATTCGCGAGCACAGGGGCCGTGGCAACACTCAGGCCGACGACGGCACAGATTGAATAAAAGGTGTTCTTCATATGACTGATAAAATAACAGAAATTCGTTGTAGTCACTACGTCCCGAATGCGCACGCAGTCTGTTCAAATATGCACGCTATTCTACACCTGCTGGATTGTTTGACTACCCTCCATTTAGAGGGGAAACCAGCGATGCTGGTGTGGAAAGGGTATGAAGGCGGGAAAAGTTGCCAGCTCCTTCCCTGCGAAGGGAAGGTGGCTCGCGAAGCGAGACGGAAGGGTTCTTGCCGAGCATGTTGCACGTATCCAAAGACCACCAGGACCTTGAGCCCTGTCGAAACGGCTCACATTTGGATTTCAACCACCCGCGCCCTGCGGTCATTAGTGAGCACATGTGTAGACGCAAATAAGTGCTCTGATTTCCGATTGCCGTTAACAGCTTGATTTTTCAAGTATTCTGACCCATTGATAGTATATGAATCGAATCGAATGGTCTGCGGATGTTTGTAATGGGAAGCCTGTTGTGCAAGGCACACGAATTACTGTGCAAACTGTATTATCACACCTGAGTGCGGGCGATTCCACTGAAGAAGTGCTGGAGGCATTTCCTCAACTGTGCCGTGATGATGTTTTAGCTTGCTTGTCCTATGCGGCTCGGGTCGGAGAAATTCATTCCAGTATCGAGCTTGTTTCATGAGTCGATTGTTGATTGACGAGAACCTACCGTTTTCGCTCGTTCGGCTTCTGAAAGTGGATTGTGTGCATGCTTCTGAAATTGCAGCTCAGGCTTCGGATACGTTATTGTGGAACACGGCTCGCCAAAATAATTGGAGGGTCCTGACGCGAGACACTGACTTCTTCGATCGCTTACTGGTGCATGGCGCACCACCTAAAGTAATTTGGGTGCGTTTGGGGAATATTCGCAAGAATGCTTTGATTGAGCTGTTGCTCTCGCGCTGGCCTGCGGTGCAGTTGATGCTGGAATCAAATGATTTAGTTGAAGTATACCATGATCGTTTGGAGGCCTTGAGCTTTCCTCGGTAAGCGAGCCTCCAGCAAAGCTGCAGTTCACCGCAGTCTACCGCGTGGGGCGCAGCTCTTTACGCGGTGGAGCGACTTGTGAGGCGCAGTGTTACGACGTGTGGGCGTAGTATGACGAAGCCCCAAGTCTGCTGGAGATGGCGTCGCAAGTTGGTTCTTCGACATTTTCAGTGGATCATCCTGGATTTGAGGGTTCAACCAAGGCCGTAGACTTACGCTCGACGATATGGGAAAGGAATGAATGTTCACAACCGCTTCGCTAGAGAGGGGAGTTTTAGGAGAAGAAAGAAAACCTCACGGTATAAGCTCCCCCCCCTCGCCCTTGGGCTCTCTAGCGAAGCGGTTGTAAAAACAAACTGATCCAAGGAAAGATAAAGCACTTAAACTCCAAGAGCTACGTAGGTTAAGAAGTGGGAAGCGTTGCGCGCTGTTGGTGCCCTCCCCTGAACACATCAAAGTCGCTCCGTGTCTTCGTGTCTCCGTGTGAAAACCTCATCCTGCCAGCTCTGCGATCAACGGCGAGCACGACGTGATACAGAACAACCGCCTCAGCCCTGCCCGACACACGCAAAAAAACGCCCGGATTGCTCCGGGTGTCTTCCCCTAATATAAATCGGTTCCCCAACCGATTCCCCTATAATATGAAAAACTATGCGCGACGACGGCGAACCATCACGTAACCGAGCGCCAGCATGCCGCCGATGAGCGCGTAAGTGCCGGGTTCTGGGACGACGTTCAGCGTGATGTTGCTACCGGTGGTGTAATCAAGCGTGTAATCAACGCCTTCGGTAAGAGTTCCCGAACTATCAGTCACTGTGACACTAGCAAATGTGTTAGACAAAGAGCCGCCCGTGTAGTCCACTAGTGTCAGCGAACTAGCCCCTACAATAGTGTAGGCAGTCAGATCAACAGTCAAGTTGTCTGCCCCAACATCAAACGTATTTGCGTTGCTCCACGTCGTGACACTCGTAGCATCAGCGATGTATTTAATGTCGGCCGAAATATTGGCCAATCCATAATATCCCGTATTCAGACTGGCACCAGCGTAGATATTAAAATCGCCACCAGCAGTGAAACGAGGCCGCATGAAAGCGATGTCCATGGTGCCTCCTGTTGCCAAGGTCAAAACAGAATCAGACTGTAAGACCAATTCATCATCTAAGGCCGTGGCCGTCGAAGTCAGGGATGCTCCGTTTTCGATAGTCCACGCGTAATCCAGCCGGCTCTGTGCCGTCGTTGTGAGAACGACGGAGTCACCGTCTTGCGGGCCATTTGCAGGATCACCGACCCAGTTGGCTCCGTCAGACCAATTGTCATTCCCAGCGCCGTCATCCCAGGTAATCGTCACGGCCTGCGCAGTAGTGAACGATAAACCAGCGAGGGCGCTGAGTGCGAATAGAGTCTTTGTGGTTGTTTTCATATGTATTTTTTAGGGTATTGGGAGGTTCCATTCAGAGGTTCTGACAGGTTTGAAAGCACTACTATGGCGCTTTTATTTATTTTGAATACCCTACATTTAGAGGGTAGTGAGCAGGTTTTTGGATGTGGCCGGCATAAAAAACCCTTATTATAGGTTGTGGTGCATGCTTCTCCTGCTTGCAGGCGGGCATGCCCTCGACAACGTAAAACAGGCTCTCTTCGAGAAGCCCGTTCCACAACAGAGTCGAAATTCATTCCATCTCAGAGATTCACTACCGATGCGCCCATTTCACGCGAATCGACGAGGCACCTTAAAGTGACCGCAGATGCACGCCGATTCACGCAGATTAAAGCAACCTATTGAGCATCTGCGTGCATCCGCGTGCATCTGCGGTTAAATAAATCAGGCACGAGATGATCGACTGATCTTCAAAGAAGTTGCCCGACCAATCGTTTTAGCTGGGGGGCAATGCTCCCACGGTCGCCAAGGCTATGCGGCCGCCCTGGCACACTGCGGACCACGCGGAGGTGGTCCCTCCCTCAGAGTCAATGCTTTGGGTTGATGGGAGGGATGGCCTCCGTGTGAGACCATTTGTGCCGCCTGCATCGGGTATCTCGGCGCTTTAGCTGGAGGGCAATGCTCCGTCATTGCCACCGAACCGAAGCCATCAGCACCGCCCATCCTGACGCGGAAACGACGGAGCGTTTCCCTCCACTAAAAATCTGTCGTCAGAATCACTCCACCGTTGCTTTAAAAAGCGATGCGGGCAGTCCCTCTTTGTTGTAGAGATTGGCGCCTTCGGGATTGGCCGACCAGGCGTAGCGCACCTCGACTGGCGCTGGAATGTTCGGGTGCCACACGGCCACCGTATCAGCGCCGACGATTTTCGCTTCGGCCCATTGCCACTGTTTGTCTGCACCACGAATCTGAAAACGTTGCAGTGGCACCTGCACGGCTTCTGTCGGCTCCATCAAATACTTATTGCCGACCATCAAGCCCGAACCGACATGATCAAAGGTGACTATGACTCGGATACCGTCGACGTGGGCACTGTTGTAGAGCGGACCGCTACAAACCAGTTCTTGTCCATAGGCCTGCTTTAATGCCCAGAGTGCCAGGCGTTTACCGGCACCCACTTTATTCTTGGGATGTATATTATTGGCCTCACCGATATCATTGAGCACGGCCATACCGGTATCGTCTGTCAGCGCCAGCACCTCGCGCTGCTGGTTTTGAATCTCCGCCCAATTGTCCTGATCAATCGGCTCCGCGTTGGCCGCGTGCTTGTTGGCCAGCTGACACCAGATAAAGTAGAACGTCTCTTGCCCCCAATGTGAGCGCCAGCCGTTGATCAAGGCCAGCATACTGTCGCGGTAATGCTCCGTGCGGTAGTTCGTGTTGCTCTCGCCCTGATACCAGATGGTGCCCTGCATGGCATAGGGTGCCAGTGAATGGATAAATCCATTATAGAGCGCGGCCGGTATCCGGTTGGCGTTGAACGTGTCGGACGGCTTGCGCGGTGCTCGCTTCCCCGCCGCCTTGGCCGCTGCGGCCTGCTGCTTCCATACGGCCAGCTTCTTTTGATAAGCGGCCTGGTGTTGCTTCATCGCTACAGGAGCGAGTTTTGCGGTTTCGGTTTCGTAGAACGCCTTGTCCTCCGCGGTATTCAAGTATTCGCGCTTCGGAATCCATGGCTCAATTTCGGTGCCACCGCGGTTACTGTAAACAAGACCGACAGGCACCCCAAGTTGCGTGCGCAGTTCACGTCCGAAGAAATAGCCCGTCCCAGAGAAATCGCCCGTGTTGCCCTGCACTGCCGCAAGACAGCCCGACTTGCTGCGAATATGGGTCACCTCCTTACCGGGAGACACCACGCCTACGACCGCAAACTGCCGGAGTAGCGGATCGTTAGCTGTTTGAATTTCATTACGCAGGTAGTCCGCCAACGGCTCGTATTCAGATTGTGGATTCGGTTTCGCAGTCAATTTGCTCAGCGTCCACGCCATGTTCGACTGACCGGCACACAGCCAGACTTCGCCCACTAGGACATTGGAAACCTGAAAGCTAGAACCTGACGCTTGAGAGGAGATGACTATGGTGCGGGATTCGGCGGAGGCCTTCATCGGGCTAAGCTTCGCCATCCATTTGCCAGCTTGATCGACTGTGGCTGTTGTTTCCTGCCCACCGAAGTTCACCTGGATCGTGTCACCCGCGGAGGCATTTCCCCAGACCGGCACATCCATTTGCTGTTGCAGCACCATACCGTCTGTAAAAATCTCGGCGGCGGATAGATCGGCGGCATCGCTAATGTTCGCCAGAAAAAGTGAAGTCAGGGCAAACAGGCTGCCGATGGAGCGTCGTATTGTTTTCAAAAGAATTTGTTGATTCGCAATGCACCGGGACGATTGAGCACCCTCCCGCATGTGTGGCACCGATCATACGCCCCGCCTTCCTTTTTGACTACCCTCTGTTTATAGGGTGGTCGTAACCTATCTGCTACGCTATCTTACTAAAAACAGAATGACTCCGGCTTGCCTGAGCCCGTCAACCGAACGAAGTATTCCCCTACCTCCGCCCCCGTATCTCGAACGCATGAAGCTTAAACAAAATAGCACCGCCATACTGCTACTGCTGGCAGGCTGTTTCCCCGCGTTGACCTTCGGCGAAGCGCAGAACACGCCCCCAGCGGACCTGCACAACGCCTCTCTCTCGCAACTGCAGCAACGTGCCGCAGCAATTGATACCGAGCTCGACGAGCTGGCACACTACAGCCTGCGCAGCGGCGTCGGATCGATCGGCTACCGTTCCGATGTTCATTTAGAAGCCGAGCACACGGAGTGGGTGCAAATTCAATTGGAAGCGGACACCCCCATTGATCAAATCGTGCTGGTGCCCTCCATCTGGCGCGACACGAAAGCCGGCTTCAAAGCCGATGGCTTCCCCTTACAATTCCGGATTATAGCGGGCACAAAAAAAGACGCAGAAGGCACCGTCATCGCCTCATTCAACGGGGATTCAACAATCCTGCCACGCATCGCCCCCTTGCTCATCCCTTGCGCAACCACGGCGTCTTGGGTGCGGGTGGAGGCCTCGGTATTGTCACCGCGCAAGTTTGACGGAAAATATAACCTGGAGCTGTCTGAAATCATGATTTTCAACGGTGCGACGAATGTGGCACTGCATCAACCGGTGACAACCTCATCGATCATTATTAAAGACAGCGGTGCGCGCAAAAAGGGCTATCTGGTCGATGGGTTCACGCCCTTTCTAATGGATGCGGGCCGCGGTGAGGGCACGGTCGCCTTTATCGGAGTGGCTCGCATCGATGCGCAGCCTTTCATCACCATCGATCTCGAACGCACATATTCCTTGGATCGCATCCAGCTGCATGCGATCGACTTTAACGACACCATCCCCCAATCCACACCGGCGGGCTACGGCCAGCCCAACCGACTACTGGTCGAAGGTGCTCTAAAGGCCGATTTCTCCGATGCGGTGCCACTGACTAAATATCGTAGAGGGTCGATCTATGATGTGGGGCCGATTCTCACCCAGCGATTCCCGGAGACTCCGTGCCGCTATGTGCGCCTCACGGCTCTGGAGCCCTATGTGTTCGATGAAGACAATGAGCACCAGGCTAGAGTGGGATTCGCTGAAATTGAACTATTTTCTGGCAATCAAAATGTGGCACTCCACAAACCAGCGACCACTCACTTACTCGACGGCACGGGGCGCTCCATCGCCGCGTTGACGGACGGCACCAACCTGTATGGCCAAATCCTACCCGTTCGACAATGGGTGGAGGAACTGGCGCATCGTCATAACTTGGAGAACGAACGCCCTCAAGTCGCTGCCGAACTGAATCGCCGCTATGCCCGCCAGAAAATCATGCTGCAGATTTTCATCTGGTTGACAGTGCTATTGGTGGTAGGGATCGGCTTCATCATTCTAATCGAACGCACCCGCCGAATACGCAAAATCTCCCGTATCAAAGAGCGCTTTGCGGCTGACCTGCACGACGAGCTAGGCGCGAACCTACATACCATCGGACTACTCAGCGACCTGTCCAAAGAGTTGATGCATTCGCCCGACAAACTAAGCAAATTACTCGATCGTATCCGCACCTTCACCGAACGCAGTGGCACCGCAGCGCGCTACTGCACCAACATGCTCGAAGCCAAAGGTATCTGTGAAGATCTCGTCGAAGAAATGAACCGCTCGTCCAGGCGACTCCTTTCGGACCTGGACTATCACATCGAGTTTTCAGGCGAAGCACTCTTAGAAGATCTCAAGCCCCGTGTGCGCATCGATATTTTTCTGTTCTTCAAAGAATGCCTGATCAATATCCTGCGCCACTCCGGAGCCACCAAGGTCTCAATACGCTTAGTCGCGACCCCAAAGGATATCTGCCTAACGATTACCGATAATGGACACGGCATCGATTCTGGAAAAGACCAAGTCCCCGCTTCAAGTCGACGCCGAGCACGCCTCTTAAGGGCCAGCGTCACAGCCGAGCACCCGAAAGAAGGCGGCACCTGCATCCACCTGTCCGTAAAACGCCACAAATTTAGAATCCTATAATGAATAAGCAAATTCACATTATGCTGGTGGAAGATCACGCCGGTTACCGCGAGACGATCGCCATCGCCCTAGAGCAGAGCGATAACATGCAGTTGGGCAGTCAGTTCGGCACAGCCGAAATCGCTCTACGTGCACTGCAAAACACTGCCTCGCCCAAACAGCCGGATGTCATTCTGCTCGATCTCAACCTCCCCGGCATGTCAGGGCTCGAAGCACTTCCGTGGATTAAAGGTTATGCCCCGAACTCCGAGGTCATTATACTAACACAATCCGACAACGCCGCCGACGTCACCCGGGCGATCTCCGAAGGCGCGGCAGGTTATTTGCTCAAGTCCGCCACGTTTAAGGAAATCACTGAAGGCATCGAAACCGTGATGGAAGGCGGTGCGACACTCGACCCCGAGGTGGCCCGTTTTATCATCAATACCTTACGGAGCCAGCCCAAGCCGACTCCCCCGGAGAAAACACTGTCCGAGCGCGAAATGGAAGTCCTCGAACTCATCGGCCAAGGCTTGGCTAAAAAAGAAATTGCGAGCGAACTAAAGATTAGCGTAACCACGGTGGCCTACCACGTGCAACACGTTTACGAGAAACTCGAAGTCCCCAACGCACCAGCCGCCGTCGACCGCGCCCACCGCCTAGGGCTCTTCAAGCCGAATCGATAGCACAGATCGAAACCGCTTCGCGGATTCCGCTACACTATCAGAACCACCCCCTCACTCGTAGCGGACTGGCGACGTGTCATTTCGACCACACAACCTCGGCCACTGCATAGATCGAAACCGCTTCGCGGATTCCGCTACACCAGATGGCACGTTTCCCTCCACTAATCTTCCACCGGCCGAGCCACAATCAAACGGGCGGAGCGTGGAGACAATTGCTGGACAGTATAAGAGGTCTCATGGCGACCGAGCGTTTCATCCGTCCAGAAGTCAGTCAACTCGGCTAGCTGGACTAGCGAGACCGAAAGATCGACGGTTTCGGTATCACTCCAATTGAAGAAGTAATAATACTGAGTGTCGCCAAGGTCAGTGATACCGGTTTCCAATTTGGTATTGGTAAACCGTGCACCCTGCCCCGTGGGATTGAGTAATTTTTTAAGAATCCCGAGTTCCTTCGCATGCAAATGCTCGGCCTTGTCCCCGCTCAAGATGAACCCACCCACTGCGTGGATCGAGGTGGCGTGAAACAGCCACTCGTTGTCCGTGACATCGCCTTTGATATTCCATGGGCTATCGGTGGTCAGGACGATACAATCCGGGTCCGAGTCCCACAGCGTTCCGTTTTGCCAGCAACGACTCAGATTTTGACGCGCCAGTGATTTAAACGACCACCATGCACGGCGAATATCACCACTGGTGCGCATTGCAGTCACTAGTCCAAAGGAAGGCCATATCGGCGCATTACAGCCCAGCACGACCGTCTCGTCATCACAACCGCGCAGCACGGCTGCCATGCCCTGCCGATACGCTTCGATACGCGAGGCATTCGGCTGATAATGGCGACCGCCTTGGAGCGCGCCCCAATAGTTGGCATCCAGTTTAAAATAGTTCACCCCCCACTCTTCGCGCATCGTGCGAAAGATGTTTTCAAAATGCTGCTGCACTTCCGGGTGCGTGCCGTCCAAGGCATACCACGGGCCATAGCGCCAACCGCCAAACGAGACCGTGCTGGAATCGAGCGGCTCGCCGTGGGCATTCTTCACAAACCAATCCGGATGCTCGCGCAACACACGCGAATCCTTCTGCGCGATAAAGGGCGCCACCCAAATCGCAGGCTCAAACCCTTTTGCGCGAATATCGGCAATGGTCTGCTTGACGTCGCCATACTCTGGATTCGGGTCAAACCAATCGCCGAAAAAGGGCTGATACCCATCATCCAACTGAATGAATTTCAACTCGGGCACCTGCTCCTTAAAAATATCCAAATTGTCGCGGATAATTTCATCCGTCACATCCATACGGTAGCAATACCAAGAGCACCACCCCGTCGCCACCGGACTCACCTTACGTGGCGGATGATTGCGATTGATCCGCTGGGCCAGTTCATTAAACAAGTCGCCCTGGCGCTCACCGCTCAGCACAACAAACTCTTCGAGCGACCAACGCTCCCCCGGCTGCAACACCAGTCCTTCGGTATCCATCGAGATCAACAGTTGCTGCGCATCAAAACTGATTCGACCGATAAAACGCTCGCACGCCGCGAAGCCTAGCAAAAGATTATCTGTATCCGTAAGATTGAGGTTCAACACGCCATAGGCAGTCGGCAGCCCCCTAAAGTCAGGAATCTTGTAGTGCTTTACGTCAGAGTTATTACCGATGTCTTCGCGCTGCCCCAAAGTGCCGCCATTTTGATACAGCATCTGAAACCCCTCACCGTAGATCGGCGTGTCCGGCGAAAACCCGTGCTCAGCCACTTCAAACAAAACGACACTTTTCAGTCGTAAGGGAGTGTCCCCCATATTCGTCACCGAGGCGCGGCAACGTGTGCCGTCCCAAACGCGCTCGACCTGAATTTGATCGGGTGCAATGACCTGCCCTTGAACATCTTCAACCACCCAGTTCGACGCCTGTAGCACGGCAAGGAATCGCTGCCCCTGTTCGGAAGTGACCTTTGATTCCGGTTCCGGACCTAGTTTCGCACAGCCTGACACACAAAACAATACAGCGGCACTAAGTAGCGCAGACCCTAGACTATTTTTTTTGTTAACCTTCATTATATTTTTAATTTAGTCACCCATTCTGGAGGGCAATGCTCCGTCATTGCCGCCGAACCGAGGCCAAAACCAACGCACGGCAATGACGGAGCATTGCCCTCCAAAAAATAAGCCCCGCCCCGCTCATTCACACATCGGGTTCACCAATGTGCCATGCTGTTGCTTTGCGACATGGCCCTCCACTGGGATCAATGCCATATCAGCACCCGGCTCCAGCGTGAGCTTGAGCACCCGGTGCAAGCTGCGCTCTGTGGGTTTAAACGTGCGTCGTAGTGATCGCATCTTTGACTCGTGCAATCGAATGGTCAGTGCATCTGCATTCTGGGTAAAACTCACGGACTCACCGCCGAGCGCCTCACAGTGCAACACTTTCCGTGGTAGCGTGGGAAGCGAGAGCTGGCCATCGGCCCATTCAAACACGTGTAGGTAAATAACATTTCCCTTGTGGCATGCGCCCCCCCACTGCCCACTCACATAGGGCCCTGCGCGTGTGCCATAAATACTCTCACCATAGGTCTGCATCCATGGCTTCAACGCTTTCAAGTTAGCAAGCTCCTCCGAGCGCAGTTCGCCGCTGGGCATCGGGCCCACATTCAGCAGCATGTTCCCACCCCCCGTCACGCACGCTGCCAACATCTGCGCACACTTCTCAAAACTCGCAGTCACAGCCTCCGGGCGATACGACCAGCCACCGTGCCCATCCGGGCCCTTCGACATCGGCATGCAAGTCTCCCATGGGTAATCCACTCGAAAGTTCCCGATCTTACCTTCGGGCGTTTCGTAGTCGCCCTTGGTCAATGCGAACAGCTCTGGGGTCGGCGTGCCCGCCTTGTGCCGAAACACAAACTTGGCGGCACGATTATTTACCAAAATCTGTGGCTGCAGCTCATAGATCATTTCAAACAACTCTTCGAAACGATAGTCCGACCACTTGCCGGCAACATGGTCAAACCAGAGCACGTCGACTTGACCATAATTCGTCAGCAACTCGCGAATCTGACCGTGGTAGTAGTCGTTGTATTGACTGTTATCGCCCACCAGATAATCTGGATGCGACCAGTCACGCGTGGAGTAATACCAACCGAGCTTGAGCCCGTGCTTGTGCACCGCATCGGCCAGTTCTTTACAGATATCGCGACCGTAAGGCGCGTTCATACTATTATAATCCGAGAGCTCTGTCGCCCAATTGGAAAATCCGTCATGATGCTTGGCCGTGAAGACGAGGTATTTCATGCCTGCCGCTTTGGCGGTGCGCACCAACTGATCGGCATCGAAATCGACCGGATTAAATTGCTTGTAGAGGGCGTCATACTCGGCATCCGGCATCAACTCGAGCTTGCCCTGATGATCAAAGGGATGCGACGCACGCGCCCAGCCGATTTCGACGCTGGCAACACTCGAAGGGCCCCAGTGAATGAAGAGCCCAAACTTATCATCCAACCACCAATCCATCTTCGCGGGGTGCGTCGCAACCTCAGAGAGTTCAGTCGCGTTTACCTGACTGCTCTTAGCCAAACAAGGACTCACTCCGAAGGAGATACACAAGGCGATCAGAGCAAAGAGCGTATGGCTAAATTTCATACGACGCATCATAGCAAACTACAATGGAGCCACTACCCTCCATATGCAGGGTAGTGGCTGAAAGAATCTAGATTTGCTACGCAGAGAAAACTGCGAGCAGTGTCAGACTATTGAATTGTTAGCGCAAGCGACTGTGCGGTGCCCCACTGGCGACCAGTGAGGTTGACCTGCCAAATGTCGTCGCCGAGGTCTTTGACCGAGACGATCTCACAGTTTTCAGAGCCTGCAGCTTTGAGGGCCTGCTTGCTGTAGAACGTCAGACTGCCCTCTTGCGCGCCGCCATCGCTGAGGTCGATCTCCACTGTAGATGCAGAGACGCGAATGTTGTCGATCTCTGTCGCACCAATCGAAAGGTGCAAATTTGAACCGATCAAGATCGGCAGGCCTACTTGTGATTCCACAATCGGCGTAAAGCGTAAGAGACTGGAAGAGAGCGAATCCAAATCGGCAGTTGTGTAATGATCTTGAGCGTATCCAACCAACTGATTGCTCCATCACTGTGCCCACGGCAAAGTCATGGCTAAGCGTGCTGCAAGCCTCCTACATTTGCTTCACACTCCAACCACATTCCAGCAACTTCAGAAAACGAATCGTTAAGACGCCAAAGCTCTACTTCTACGACGTTGGACTTGCCTGCCGGCTCCTCGGAATACAGGAGGAGAGCCAAATAAACACGCATCCTCTACGTGGCAGTTTATTCGAGAATATGGTCGTCACCGATCTGCTCAAAACAAGATTAAATCAAGGAATCGACCCTTCCATGTTTTTTTGGAGAGACAGTGCTGGACTTGAAATCGATCTAATTCTCGAGAATGGCAACCAGCTACAACCTATAGAAATCAAGTTAGGCGAAACATTTACCGCGTCTTGGCTGAATAATCTAAACAAGTGGTGTTCGCTTGCCGCCAACAGCACTCAACCAATGCTTTGCTATGGGGGTAGCTGGACGGGACAGCGATCAGAAGTAAAAGTGTTACCATGGCACGAAGTCGTCCAAATGAATATCCGCCCTTAACAGCACAAAGAAACCCTTCTCGTTGCCGAGAAGGGCTCTTCTTTGTAGCTGGGGCGACCCGCCGTCGCTCCATGAGTATTTGGTCGGGGCGACAGGATTGCTTCGCCTTCTCGCTGCGCTCGTCGAACCCGAGCTGCGGCTACCGCCGCATCGCCACTACGTGGCTCCTTTCGACGGAACGAAGTGGAGAAGGGGCGCACCTCGTGCGAGTCTGAAAGACCGGCCGGAGGCCGCCAATCCTGTCGCCCAGCGACAAAAAAACCCACCTCGCAAGCGAGATGGGTTTCATTTGGTCGGGGCGACAGGATTCGAACCTGCGACCCTCTGCTCCCAAAGCAGATGCGCTAGCCAGGCTGCGCCACGCCCCGTTTCCAAAAGAAGACGACAAACCATCACAATTTAATACCCTGTCAATGCTGTTTCAAAAAATATTTTCATTAATTTCTGTTCGCGCTTTAGAAAGACAGTGACAATACTGACGTTACTATAATGAGGCAAAATCGATCCATAGCCATTCACACCTTTGTAGACCTAGGAATGGTGTCGATTTGCCTCACTCTATTACTGCCCACACAGGCGTCCACAGCCACGCTTCAGCAGCAATTAGAGCAAGCGATCACGAGCTTCGGTAGCGGTGATTACGCCTCTAGTTATTGGCAATTTGAGAACATGGAGCTCGATTATGGCACCGAACCAGAGTTTTTAGCGCGCAATTTTCAGCAAACCATCCTCCCCGTGCGCGGCTATGCTGCACTCATGGCAGATCGTCCCACCGATGCGCTGATCTACTTCGGCGAGTTGCTCAGCCAATACCAACCACACCCAAGCTTACAGGGTTTCGCACTCTATAATGCTGCGATCGCTCAGTCGCAAACTAATGCGCTGGCGGCGGCGGCGCAGACTTTTCACAATTTTCAGCTGATATTCCCAGGCTCCAACGAAGCCGCACTCGCCCTGCTACAAGAGGCAGATCTGCGCTATGATATCGGCGAGGTCGCGACTGCCATTGCTCTACTAGAGGCATTTTATGAATCGGAGGCCCCCGAGACGCTGCGTATGCAGGCGCGCCTGAGAGCCCTACAGATAGCAAGTGAAACTGACTCGACCGACCGTGCCCGTGAAATCTTATTTGAGTCGGATTGGAATATCGACGCGATGCCGGACATCGCGGTGCTGAGCTTCGCCGCCCTCGACGCGGGCGACCGTCTACTCAATGCAGGTCACTACAGCGATGCGGTGCGCGCCTACCGGCTAACATTGCCACGCAAGGTTCTGATTGATAAGCAAAGTGAGCGGCTTGAGCGGGTTAAAAGTGCACTAGCCCAACAATCACTATTTGCCTCCAGCATCTGGAAGAGCCACTCACAACAGCTGGTCGCACGGCTTACCCGCCAACTCGAATTGCTCGAATACATGAGCGACTACACCCCAGGCCTGTACCTACGTTCAGGCCAAGCCTACTTGCTCGGGCTGCGCTATCGCGAGGCGATCATCTTGTTTCGCACCGTCGCACAAACTCCCGAGTTTGAATCCGACACCCGTGCCGAAGCCCACTACCGCTGGATATTGTCCTTGAGCGAAGCGGAAGACTGGCAAGGCGCGCG
>ENA-OQVM01000718-OQVM01000718.1-marine-metagenome-genome-assembly--contig:-NODE-718-length-49069-cov-5.445665_pt1 | contig 49069 bp, 30 predicted proteins | sample MGYA00237776_ERZ505498 | MGnify/ENA primary metagenome ERZ505498 (study PRJEB26159, sample SAMN06265151) | marine metagenome | isolation source: Helgoland LTER site | place: Germany:Helgoland, sampling...
ACACTAAGAATCGAGAACGGGTCAGATGCGGCAGGTGACATGCCCGACGACATTTCGGTTCTGGGTCGGGGGCTCAGCATCGGGCGCAAGGCGAGCAACGAACTGGCCCTGCCCGATACAACGCGCTTCATCTCTGGCAAACACGCCAGCATCTCATATGAAGATGGTAGCTATCTTCTCGAAGATGTGTCGACCAATGGCACGTTTGTGAATGGCAGCACCAAACGGTTCGACGGCAAGCACAAACTTGAAAATGGCGACTCGATCCGGGTTGGCAGTTTCATTGTGGCGGTCACCGTCGAACCGGAGGTCGAGGCGGCGCGGCCACAAATCAAAGGCGCTCAAGGCGTTCAAGCGCCACCGATGGCCGGGACGATGCGGCCCCCAACCGGTGGGATTCAACGCCACAACGCCGCGTCAACATCAGCGCGCGGTGCACAAACGCCCGACTTTGCCCGGTTCCAAACCGGTGTTTCTGGTGCGGCGGGTGTGCAGCGGCCACATGGCGGCGTGTCTCAACCGCCTGTTTTGCGCCCCCCCGGTGCGCCCGCAGCTGTCGAAATCCCGGACGATTTTGATGATGATTTTCTGGATCTTCTTAGCCCGTCAGCAGACAGCGCAGGCGAGGATGATCTGGTGGCACCCGAGGCAGACACGCCCGTCGTAGCGCCTGCCCCCGAACCCTTAGTCGAGGCAGAGCCAGCCGAGGCCCCTGCCCCTGAACCTGTCGCGGCACCCGAACAGAACCCGGAAACTGACGAACCGGTAAGCGCGCCAGCGCCACCAGCGGCCCCCCTGCCCGACCCAACCCTTGATGCGCCCGACGCTGATCCGGTGACACCTGCGCGCACGGTCGAAGCTGACCCATTTGTGCCCGAACCACCTGTGGTTCAATCGACGCCAACACCTTTCGATCCGTTCGGGTCCGAATCAGCGGCACCTGCAGCCCAGACAAACGCACAGCCCTCGGCCCAAGAGGCTGCGGAAGCAGAACCTGCACAAACGCGCTCTGATCCATTCGCCCCCCAACCAGAGCCGGTTCAAAAGCCAAAGCCGATGCAACCCGTAGCCGAAGATATCGGGCCGTTTTCAGCATTCGACCCAACCGCTGCCCCCATGGTAATTCGTGATCCGGTTCCCGACGGGGCTGCAAAACCCGCCATGGTAAACGAAAAGACGGATTTGACGCCGCGTGGGTTTGGTGAACGGTTTGCGGAAACGACACCGCCCCGCGCCAACCCAATTCGGCCAGCCGAATCCGGCGTACCCACACCAGCCGCCGCACCAGAAAAGCCAGCGCAAGCAGCCGCTGCAGCGTCTGTTGCGGAACCAGCAACACCAACACCTGCACCGGCGGCTGTCGCAGCCACAAATGAACTGCTCGAAGGGTTCATTGAAGGGGCCGGGATCGACGATCCGGACACGCTTACTTTTTCGATGCGCGAACTGGGTGTGATGCTGGGCCGCTGTGCGCGGCTTGGCACGCAGGAAATGATGCAAATGCTGCAGGACCGGTCCGCGGTGAAACTGTTTGTCGCCCAAGAGGACCGGACAATGCGGATCGCCAGTGGCAACAACCCGATGAAATTCATGCTCGACCCGAACGAGGCGTTCAAGGCGATGTTTGTGCAACAGCGCGATGGGTATCAGACCGGGCCTGACGGGTTTGACAACGCTCTGGCCGATATCAGACAGCATCAGGCGGCTATGATGGCCGCGATCCAACCTGCGCTTGCCGATATGCTCGAAGGGCTGGCACCGTCGGAAATCGCGACTGATGTGGGCGGTGGCAGGCTCGGTGGTGGCGCGCGCAAGGGATGGGAAGAATATAACAAACGCTGGGATGCCCGCGCGGCCCAAGGCGAAAATGGGATGTTGGACGCATTTCTCGACGCGTTTTCGCGGCGGTACAATCAGGCGCTCGACTCACTGTGATATGGGTCACATAACAATGGCCTGCTGACGAGTTGGTAGCGACCGGTTCAACGGCAGGGAATATCCAGCTTGCTTTCGTCAAACCCGACTACCGGTCCGCGTAAGCTCACCCAGTTATCATCAGAATACGGGGAACGCGCCCTTCCCCACACCCGCACTATAGCGGCGATTATCAACATCCCGCGTGGTGCCAAACACCGCGAACGTGTTTGGTATCCGGCGCGGCTTGGGGTCAGTTGCGTAATTCGGCGGTAAGGGAATTTGGGGCGTCTGTGGCCGTTAAACTTGCCGGATTTTACGACCTGCACGCCTTTGATCTGCCAATCGCATATTTGACCAAGACGGACAGTCGTTCATGTGAAACGTTTCAAAGCCGTCGAAGCGGACAATTTCGATCCGAGGTCAACCCACGCCCCGGCACCTTCGTCAGGCGTCAGTATGTGTCGTTCCAGATCTTTGTGACGTGTCCGATCTTGTCTCCGTCAAATTCCATGGCGTAAACATAGTTGGTGGAAAAACTCTTTTGCTCGCCTTCGCCAATTGGCGTGCCCTTAAAGACGCCAAAAGCCATGACAACGTTCCGAGGTTTGTCCAATGCAAAGCCTTTTATCTGGTATGAAACGTCTGACACACGATCGTAAAGGGCGTTCATCCAATCGCAATAGCCTTCGAGGGTCTTGAGGTGTTCCAATGCTACGGCCTCAGCGGTAAAACTGGCGTTGTCTGTGCAATACTGCGCGCAGCCATCCCAACCTTTGCCAACCTCACAGGCCTCAAAGAATTTCTCGGCTGTTTCAACCATTGTCATAACGAGACCCTTCTGTTGTCATCGACGCCGTGCAACTAGACCCGATTTCGGTGCCACCGTCGACAAGATTGCCGAACTCGTATTTTTTAATCCTCTGAATTCGTGACCAGTGTACCTGATGGCTCAGCCCGCTATGGGCTAAGAGCCGCCATTCGCAGCGCAGATATGTGGGGGGCTTAGCGCCAGATCCCAACCCTATCCAAAGCTGACCACGCCCAATCACGCACCATCAGACATAAAAAAAGGCGGGGCACCCAGTCAGGTGCCCCGCCTTTTGGTGTTTCAGATCAGAACTGCAGGCGGAACTGACCGGTGATGCCGTAGCTTTCGACGCTATCGCTAAAGCGGGCATCGACGCGGACCGAGGCGTTCAACTGGCGTGCATTGCCAGCTTGGCCCGGTGTCAGCAGCTTGAGGTAGTTCACGCCAAGGCTGACTTCGCCATAAGCGCCAAGGTTCTCAAGGGCCAGTTCACGGGCACTACCACCTGTTGGTGTAAAGGTCGCTGTACGATCACTGGCAAAGTCGTTGTAGATCGTTGCCGTACCGAAGTAGCTGATCAAGCTCAGCTCATCCGGCAGAATGGTCGTTTTCGCAACCGAAGCACTCAGGAATGCAACTTGGCTGTCACCATCTTCGAACGTCAGGATACCGTCAGTGCCAAGCGTTACATCGTCAGTTTCGTTCTTGGAAAGCGAGAAACCAGCAGATGAGACAAAGGTCAGACCCTCTTGCGAGGCAACCGGCCAGGAATAGCCAACCGAACCAGACAGTGTCTGACCGACGTTGTCATATTCTTCGTCGACAAATCCGACCAGACCACCGGTGCCAACTTGCGTGTTGGTGGTCTCAAACGCGGTGTCTTCGTAACGATACTGGATATCGGCAAAGAACCGGCCACGGGCCGCCGTCACATAGACACCCGCGTATTTCTGGAAGATATCGCTGTCCACCACGTTCTCAAGCGCGCCGGTGATCCCAAACGAAGAGCTGGAGCTGTTTGCATCGTTAAAGCCCGCGATGCCGCCGAATGCCAGATCCCAACCGTTATAGTGACCGCCAAAGCAGGCAATGTCCCCACCCAACTGCAAACCGGAATAGTTCAGTTTTACCGGGGCTGTGCCGTTCAGGTCCGCCGTGACGTCTTTGAACGATCCGTCTGCGTTGGCTGTACCGCCAGTGATACGGCTCCATACGCCTGCGCCACATGGGTCTTCGTCTGCGCCTGCTGCCAGATCAGCAACAAACGGGCTGGTGGGACGGTTGACGATTGTGTTGACCAAAGTCTGGGTCAAACCAATGGTCGCCGCCACACTGCTCACCGCAGCACCTGTCCGTGTCCGCAGCAGCAACGCGCTTCCGGTATCTTCGACAAAGTACTCAAGAGCACCCTGGTTCGGGAAGTTGACGAACGAGTCGAACGTGAATGGACCACTGCTTCCGTTGGCAAAGCTAAACAGAACCGCGTTGTCAAAATCACCACCCGCAGATGTATCCAGATCGCCCAGCGTCAGAGTAAGCGCACCGGGCCGGGACAGACTGTTCAAGCCGGTAAAGTTGCTCACATTGGTCGCATTGCCTGTGCCCTGCAGGCTGGCATCAATCGTGATGTTCCCTGTCAGAACCGCATCGCCAGTGACCTCAAGAGAGTTTGTGGAACTGTCATCGCCAGCCAAACCAGCGAGGTTAATTTCGTTCGTTGAAGTCAGGTTGCCTCCGATGGATCCGGTTGTGCCAGTGACGTTCAAAGTACCCGCGTTGGTCACGTTACCGTTTGCAGCGCCGCTCAGGTTCAGGATTGTGCCCGATGCCATGTCGATGCCGCCATTCGCGAGCACACTGTTTGGTGACAGGATGTTCAGCGTACCGGTATCGATATCGATCAGGCCGTTAACAGTAGCACCTGTGCCATCGACATTGGTTTCGGTTCCAGTTGCATTCTGCGTGAGCGAGGCAATCGTACCGTCCGCCAACTCAACAACGCCACCGGCGTTGGTGATAGCACCCACGATACCTTCATCTACATCCAGGCTACCCCCGTTGATCGTCGACAGACCAAGGATCTCGCCGCCGTTCACCAGTGTCTCGCCCGTGTTGTTGACCAGGCTTGCAACGGTGCCGCCGCCGTTAATGATCACTTCGTCTGCGTCGTTGGCATCGCCCAGATCGGTTGGGCCATCGTTGACCACCGCGCCGACATCACCGGCTGTGACCGTCAGGATACCACCATCAACCGTGGTTGTACCCGCCAGTTCCAGCGCGTTCATATCCACGGTGGTGTCATTCACCTGAACCGTACCACCGTTGATGGTGGTGGTGCCGACGACCTGACCACCGGTCACTGTGGTTGCACCGGCATTTGCATCATTGGTCAACGATGCAATGGACCCTTCGGTCAGGTTCACTATGCCCGTCGTTGGCGTGATGGTGTTGCCAGAGTTGGTGACTGCACCGTTGGTGCCGCCATTAATCTGCAACATGCCGCCTGTGACAACGGACGCGCCGGTAATGTCGCCTGTGTTGGTGAACGTCCCCGCCGAGTTGGCCAAAGAGGCGACCGTGCCGTTTGCCGTGTTGTTGAACACACCCGAGTTGTTGACCACGCCCACGGTACCATCGTTAGACGATGCCGCCGTGCTGGCGTTGGTGATGGCACCCGTTGTGATCGCGGCGTTCTGTTCGACAGTCAGCGTCGCGGCGGCTGCGATATCCACATTGCCTTGGGCATCCAGCGTATTGCCGTTTGCAACCAACAACGATCCGGTATCGATATCCGTCAGACCTGTAACTGTAGCGTCGCCCTCAACATTTGTTGCTGCCGTAGCCGATGTGTTCTGGGTCACACTGTCGGTTGTGCTGGCGGTCATACCAATAGCGGACAGGGTCAACGTGCCAGTGTTGGTGATGTCACCTGCAGTGGCAAAGTTGGTCAGCTCACCCGCGTTTGAAACAGTCTCCATGTTGCCACGGTTGATGACCGCACCAGCAGCGGCGATTGTGGTTGCGGTCTGCACATCGCCAGACGTGGCGATGGTCGTTTCATCACCCGCGATGTTCAATGTGCCTGCGCCACTGACAGTCGTGGCTGTCGTCGTGCCACCGATAGTAGAGTTGGTGCCATTTCCGCCCACATTCAACACAGTCGCCGCTGGATCGATGGTGATCGACCCACCGCCTGCAACAGTGCTGAGGATGTGCGAAATTGTCTCGGTTCCGTTGACGTCAAATGTGCCGCCACCTACCAAGACGCCAGCCGCCGCTGCCAATGCACCACCGTCCGTGGACAATGTGCCGTTCGGATTGATCGTCACATCTGTCGAGGCAAGTGCACCGGCCCCGGTCAGGGCCAATTCGCCTACGTTAACAGTAGTGGAACCTGTGTAAGTTTGGGCCGCGGTCATCGTCAATGTGCCCGCGCCGCCCCCCTTGGTCACTGCAGTTGTGCCTGATCCGTCTTCGATCACGCCAGCAAATGTGGTGTTCGATGCTGAATTCAGCGACAGGTTCGCCGTACCTGGCACACCACTTGTGATCACGCTTCCTGCATCACCAGACAAGTTGGACAATTGCGTGCTTTGCCCGTTCATGTCGATGGTCCCGGTTGCACCCACGCTCACAGTCTGAGTGGTAACGGAGGACCCGGAATACAAACTCCCCGCCGTTGATCCAGCTGCAAATTGCAGCGTACCGCTTGTCACGTCCAAGGCTGATCCCGCTTGGCCAATTGCTCCGGACGTATTGCCCAGCACAACGGTACCGTCGTTGTTCCCGCTTGTGTCACCGATGGTCAGCGTACCGCCGCCCGTCTGCAATTGGCCAGTCGGAGCCACGGTTAACGTCGTGCCGTTCGCTGCCAACAATGTTCCGCCTGCCGCACTGCTCAGCACGATGGTCGCACCGTTCAGTGTATTGGTTGTCGACGCGGCTTCGGTGGAAACTGTACCGCCATTCAATGTCAGGCTTTTCCCAACCGATCCGTCATTCAGGTTCAATGTGCCACCCGTGGCAACAGTCGCTATGCCACCACCATCGATCGAACCGGTCAGCTCGGTCTGTGCAGTCTGCACTGTCACATTGCCAGCGCCGTTCAGAGTGCCAGCAATGGTCCCGCCCGAAAGCGTGGACAGACCCGACGCCGTTACAGTTGTACCCGCCGCAAGCACTGTTGTTGCGCCACCGGACTGCTGGAACGTGCCAGTCGTCAGGACCGCGCCACCTTGGACCGTACCGCCAGTTTGGTTCAGCGCCGCAATCGTGTCATTGCCAGTGATGTCCAGAAAACCGGTGCCAGATACGTTGACAGTTTCGTCGTCCGCAATGCCGTCCCCATCTGTGGACAAGGTGCCGCTGCTGACAGCGATCAGGTTGTTGGCTGTATCAATGCTGCCCGCACCCGTCTCGTTCAATGTACCGCTCGACACAATCACACCCGCGTTCGTCGCCGGAGCGTTCGTCGCATTGGTGATCGCGCCCGTCAGGCTGGTCGTGCCCGACGCAACAGTGATCGCGCCCGCGCCGTCCAGATTACCCGCGATTGTCCCGCCGTTCAAAGCCTGCGCACCGGCCGAGGTGACAGTCGTGCCCGCCGCAATCTCGGACGTGCCTGACTGCGTAAAGCTGCCAGAATTGATGTCGATGGTCCCTGCCGTGACACCGGCAGTCTGTTGGAACAAGCCCGTGACACCGATGGTGCCGCCGCCGCGAATGGTGCCGCCCGTCTGATCCAGCGTGGCAAGGCCCGACATCGTCGACCCGCTTGCAACGTCGATGATACCGGCCGTGTCCACGTCGTCATTTCCGACAGTCACATCGCCTGCAACAACATTGATTTCAGATGTGGCTGTGGCGTTGTTGATGATGCCAGTGCCCGCACCGCCTGCGTTCAGGGTGGCGGGGCCTACGCCGGGACCGTTAAAGTTGATGATACCGCCAGCGTTGTTGTTGATGTTGCCCGCATCGGTGACCGTGCCGCCTGTAGCGACATCAATCGTGCCGGTGTTGTTCAACGTGTTGGCCTTGCCTTCCAGTGTCGATCCGACACCCACGGAAATCCCGCCCACGTTGGTGATCACATCAGCTACGGCCGATGCACCATCGGCGATGGTCAGAATGCCGCCCGTTTCGTTGTTCAAGCCGCCTGTCGTGACAGTCAGCGTGCCGCTGTTCACGTCCAGATCACCTGCGTTGGTCAGACCAGTGTCAACAGTCACGATACCGCTGGTATCGACATCACCACGTACATCAGGACCGTCACTCGACACGACGTTGTTGTCGATGCCGCCAACAGAACCGCCGTTGATGTCCAGATCGGCACTGTTGATGATCTGACCCGAGATGAGGCCAGTGGTAAGCGCGTCTGCGTCGTCGTTCACAACGATTCGACCGCCGTTTTGGTTGGTGATGCTGTCGATGGTCAAAGTACCTTCGACCGTGACGATTGCCTCGGAACCGGCAGTAGCGCCCGTCGCGTCGTTGACCAACGTGTCGCCCGCCGCAGTCACTGTGGCACCGTTATCGACGGTGATCGTGCCTTCGACGTTGTTCTCGATGGGATCACCGGAATTGACGGTGGTGATGCCTGCGTTGAAATCAATGGCACCTGCGTTTGTGATCTTAGCGGTGGCACCCTGAACGTCAAACGTCATCGCGCCCGTGCCGTTAAAGTCGATGTCGCCCGTGGCAAGGTTGTTGTAATCGCCCGTGACTTCAACAATCGAACCGCCCGTCGCAACTGTGACGATGCCGCTGTTGTTCGTGGTGTTGCCCGTGCCCGTGATCTTGGACCCTGTGGTGACGTTGATCGTCGCACCATTTTGGTTGTCGATGGCACTTGCCGACAGCTCAGCGCCGATCGCGTTCGCATCGTCGTCACCGATGTTGGTGACGCCGGTGTTGGTGAATGTGCCGATATTGGTTGCCGTTGTGCCATCCAGCACATCGAACGCGCCGATCCGGTCCGAACCGCTCTGATCGCCGTCCAATACAAACGTCGTCCCAGTTCCAAATTGCACGTCACCCGTCAAGGTCGATGCCCCGGTGAAAGTGAACTTGGAGGCGTTGATCGTTATGGTGCCAGTGCCCGCGTTGATATCTCCAGAGTTTTTGAACGTACCGTCAAAAGTTAACACGGTGTTCACGGCACTCGCGGCAAATACGCCATTGGTGATGCCGTTGCTGTTGGTATAATTCCCCGCAATGGTCGTTGTCCCGCCATTGCCGTCGATGGTGCCGCCATTGGTCAGACCGCCATCCAGCGCGCCACCACCCAGAACAACATTCCCGGCATTGGTAACAAGGCCGTTCACCGACCCGCCGTTCAATCGCAGCTCACCTGTGGCTTGGTTGGTGACAGTGTCGTCCAACACGCCTGTGCCGTCGACAATCAAAGTACCCGCGTTAGAAGTCGTCCCAGCCGTCGTCACCAGTTTCGCACCCGTGGCAATGGTCAGAACACCGCTCGCTTCGTTGGTGGCATCGCCCGTGGTGATTGTTGTAGTGCCGGAATTTACGCCCAGCGTACCGGCATTGGTCAAACCGGTGCCAATGGTGAAATCACCGTCGATGTCGACATCGCCGACGTCCGCGCCAACCGTGTTGTTGTCCAACGTGACTGCCGAACCAGACGTCAGGGTGACAAGCCCGCCGTTGTTAATAATATCGTCAACGTCACCATCGGTCACAGTCAGCGTACCAGCTGCAGCGACAGTAACGTCGCCCGCCAGCTCTAGGGCTGTGTCAGCCGTGGTTTGATCCACCACAACTTCGCCGGTTGTGATGGTAGTGGTGGTTGATACAACACCATCTGTGACAGTGCTTGTGCCCGCGCCTGCGACGTTCTCAAGCGTCGCAGCCGTGCCGCCATCCAGATTTACAGTGCCACCCCCGTTTTCGATGCCGCCATTGGCCGCACCCGAAGTTTGCGTGAACGTACCTGTCGACGACGTCGAGGCAAGGCCCGTCAGCGCTCCGCCGCTGTTGGTAACAGTCCCACCAGAGACAGAAGTTGTTGTGGTGACAGTGCCACCATTCAAAACCGCTTCGCCCGAGTTGTTGGTCAGGCTGTTGACGACGCCAGCGGTGATCGTGATTTCTACGCCATCGTTCGTGGGATCGGTGTCGTCAGTCGTGCCATTCAGGCCGTTGGTATCGGTCATGCCATCGTTCACGATGTCGCCCAGATCACCATTGGTCAGTACCAGTTTGCCCGTGGTGCCCGCAGGAAGGTCGGACCCGACGGTGACTGTGCCACCGATTTCTTTGGTTCCGTCCTGTGCTGCGTTCACAGTCACTGTGCCGTCGTTGGCGTCCACAGCACCAGAAATCGTACCGCCTGCGTCGATGTTAAGCTCGCCAGTGTTTACAACTTTGAAAGTGCTCGATGTGATCGCTGCGGACAGGTCAGCTTTGTTGTTGTTCGTAAATGTCCCAAACAGAGTAATTGGTGCGGTAACGTCAAGCACGGCGTTGTTGGTGACTGCGCCCTCGAACACCACATTTCCTTGGAAAGAAACACCAGCGTTCAACGTGATAATATTAGAGTCAATCGTGAGCGTGTTCGAACCTTCTCCAAGAGCGCCCGACGTAGCAAAGCCCGAGGCTCCGTTGACTGTCAATTTCACGTCACCAGTAGCACCGGCGATGTCCACTTCGCCACCGCCCGAATAGTTTCCGCCGATGGTTTGATCAGATGTCAAAAGGAACTTGCCCTCATTCGCGACATTGCCCAGTGTGCCGCCGTCGAACGTAAAGGTCCCGGCAACAATGTCTGTCAGGCCTGTGATCTCGCCCGCAGTCATGGTGGTCGTGCCTGCAAACCCTGCGGCTTGCTGAAAGCTCGCAAGCGTACTGCCACCCAATTCGGCGGTGCCGCCCGTGTTCAGCGTCACGGCACCAATGCTGCCGCCGTCTGCATCCAAGGTGCCGCCGCTGTTCACGGTTACTGTCGAAGCCGCCACCACTGGCACTGCCGCTGCATCGCCCGCGCTCAGGTTGCCACTTACGATCTGAACAGTACTATCGTTGATCGTCGTCGCACCCGTGACTGTCCCGTTGTTGCCAGCAGTGCCATCGATAACAGTTTTTCCTGCGTCACTGTCCAGCGAACCAACCACATTCACAAGGTCGATCCGACCGGCCCCAAGCGTTTGAACTTTGCCAGCCACGGTGCCCGACAGTTTCAGCGATCCTGATACGTCAATGTCTGTGACCAGATCGCCCGTGACATTCGCAGAGATAATGGAATCTACGCCCGCGCCGCTGATCACTTGCCCGCTAACAGCAAGGTCGCCACCCGCAATGGTGATCTCGTTGGCAGTCAGCGTAACATTGGTGGCAGTCACACCAGCAGCATCAATCGTTACCACATAGGACCCGGGCGCGCCAAAGGTCGCACTATCCCCAGTTGTGAAATCAATATTGTCGGTGCCGTCAGTCCAAAGCGTCGAGGACCCACCGATTTCCCAGTTACCAGCGCCACCTGTTGCCGGCAAGGCCCCAGAGTCACCATTGTTGCCAGCGTCCCAAACTAGGTCAGCGGCCTGCGCCGCACCCCCGATGGTCAACATCACCCCCGTCGCCAGAACAAACACCAGCTCCGTTGCGCGGCCAAGGCGGCAGTGCTTACGAAGGCTGCGCTGACGAATACCAGATTGGAACAGTGCGGTTTTTGAAGCGATCATTGGGATACCCACGTAATTATGTCTTGGAATACAGTTATCAAAAGATACATGTTGAGAGCGATGTCGCAAACTGTTTGCGTAAAAATTGTCAATAAACACTATTATAGTGTGTCCTTTGGGCACGCCTTTGGCAATCGCGCACGTCCACCCATTCGTGTGGCCATTGCATATGGGCCGACGCGCCAAAAGCCACCACATCTAGAAAAGTCTTGCGGGAATCGCAAAAACCCGTAAAGCATTTACGGCAAGAACAGAATAAAACGCCTTATAGCGTAACTCACGCTGACCAACCGATGCGATCGCACCACCTTGCGGGGCAAACCGGACAGGGCGCACACTGACAGCACGGCACAGACCGCGCAAGGATAACAGGCGGACCCATCCGCACAGAGGCGACGTTCCGGGACACACCCGAACGGCAGCAAGACAGGCAGGACAGAGCATGGAACCGCTCTCGACACGAATTGACACACTGGTGGGCGCGCATGCCGCGCGGCTGTCCGAACGGTTGCAAGCGCACCGCGAACAACTGTTCCCGCCCGACGCACAGCGGACGCTGCGCACCTTTACCTCGGGCGAGGTGGCGGACCTGTTGGGGGTCAAGGACGCGTATCTGCGCAAATTGCATCTGGACGGGCGCGGCCCGGAACCGGAAATCCGCGCAGGCGGGCGGCGCCACTACACGCCCCAAGACATTCAAACGCTTCGCAAGATGTTGGAAAAAGGGGCAAAAAGCCCCGGCACCTACCTGCCCGGCAGGCGGGATGACAACCACCTGCAAGTGATCACCGTGATCAACTTCAAAGGCGGATCGGGCAAGACAACGACCGCCGCACACCTCGCGCAGAAAATGGCGCTGGATGGGTACCGCGTGCTGGCCATCGACCTCGACCCCCAGGCGTCGTTTTCGGCGCTGCACGGGTTTCAGCCGGAATTTGACCTGCTGGACGGGGGCACGATCTATGACGCGATCCGCTATGACGATCCGGTGCCGCTGGCCGACCTGATCCGCAAAACCTATTTCACCAACCTCGATATCATCCCCGGCAACCTCGACCTGATGGAATTCGAACATGAAACGCCGCGCGCGCTGGCTGCACGCGAGGGGGCGATGTTCTTTACACGGGTAGGCAACGCGCTGGCCGAGGTGGAAAACGACTATGACGTGGTGGTGATCGACTGCCCGCCGCAACTGGGGTTTCTGACCATGTCGGCGCTGTCTGCGGCAACGGCCGTACTGGTCACCGTGCATCCGCAAATGCTGGACGTGATGTCGATGTGCCAGTTCCTGCTGATGACCAGCAACCTGCTGGGCGTGGTGGCCGATGCGGGCGGGGACATGTCGTATGACTGGCTGCGCTACGTGGTGACCCGGTACGAACCGGGGGACGGGCCGCAAAACCAGATGGTGACGTTCATGCGCTCACTCTTTGGGGAACATGTGCTGAACAACAGCGTGCTGAAATCCACCGCGATCTCTGATGCAGGGATCACGAAACAAACACTCTACGAGGTGGAAAAGGGGCAATTTACCCGCGCCACCTATGACCGCGCCATGGAATCCATCAACGCCGTGAACGGCGAAATCGAAGGATTGGTGCAAACCGCATGGGGGCGCAATGGCACGTAAAAACCTGCTCGAAGGGCTGATGGCCGAAGGGGCCAAACCCGCCGAAGTGTCGCCCGCCGCCAAACGCCCCTTCAAAGGGGCAATCGGGGCCGTCAGCCAGTCGATCGAGGCGCTCAAGGCGCGGGCATTGCTGGATATTGACCCGTTCATGATCGACGCAGGCGGGCTGACGGATCGGCTTGAAACGGACGACGCAGATGATGCGGCGTTGCTGGCCTCTATCCGGGAATACGGGCAACAGGTGCCTGTGCTGGTGCGCCCGCATCCCTCTGATCCGGAACGGTATCAAATCGTTTACGGGCGGCGCCGCGTGCTGGCGCTGCGCGACATTGGCCAGCCGGTCAAGGCACTGTTGCGCGATCTGGACGACAGCGCGCTGGTCATGGCCCAGGGACAGGAAAACAACGCGCGCCGCGGTCTGTCCTTTATCGAAAAGTCGAATTTCGCCGCGCAAATGCGCGACGCAGGCTATGAACGCAAGGCGATGTGCGACGCGCTCGCCATCGACAAGACCGTGGTGTCGCGGATGTTGCAGATCGTTGACAGGCTTGGCCCGGATCTGATCACCGCCATCGGGGCGGCCCCTGCCGTGGGGCGGGATCGGTGGGGCGCGCTGGCAGGCAAGCTTGAAACCGGGGATGTGGACGCGGAAACGATGCGCGACATGATCGCGGTGCAGTCCCACGCCGACAGCGACAGCAACGACAGGTTCGAAATCGCGCTGCGCACGGGCGATCCCGATGCGCCCGCGCGTACGTTGTCAAAACATACGGATGCGGATGTTCCAGACAAGCCTCGCGCCAGCCGCCGCACGATAATGGCCCCCGTATCCGGGGTCGCCATCGCACGCGTTCTTTTGGGGTCCGACAAGGTGGTCCTGACCCTGCCCCGCGACAGCGGCGGCGGGTTCGAGGATTGGCTTGTCGATCACCTCTCCGACATTCACCGGACGTGGGTCAATTCCCGCTCCGATGAAACCCCCGAAAAGTAACACAACAACAGGAGGCACAGGAAAGGCACCGCCGGAAAAAACAAAGCCCCCCAGATCATAACGACCCGAGAGGCTCCGATTTGGTTCTAGCACCTCCGAATCTACGCTCTCAATGAGTCGGCTGTCAACAACACCTGGTGGGTGAACGGTAATTTTTTGCCTTGTGATCAGCATATGGAACGACTTGTAACGACGCCTTTCGGGCAGCGGCCAGTGACGCTTGGCCTGCTCAAGGCCGCAGCGCGGGCAAATCAGGCCCCTGCCCTGCCACATATCGACAAATGGGAACTATTGCGCACGCTCTGTGCTGCGCGCGACGCCTTTGCGGTCACAGACCGTGAAATCGGCGTGCTCGAAGCGTTGCTCAGCTTTCATCCTGAAAAACTGCTGGGCGGGAATGCGGACATGGTTGTGTTTCCATCCAACCGCGCGCTGGCAGATCGCTGTCACGGCATGGCAGAAAGCACGCTGCGACGCCACCTCGCCCGCTTGGTCGAGGTGGGATTGATCCTGCGCCACGACAGCCCAAACGGCAAACGCTATGCACGGCGCGGACATGACGGTGCGGTCTTGCGCGCCTTTGGCTTTGATTTGCGCCCCCTTCTGGTGCGCGCGCCCGAAATCGCACAGGCCGCCGACACCGCACGCGCCGCGGCTGAACGCCTGCGCACATTGCGCGAACGGGTGTCCCTGAACAAACGTGACGCCCAGAAACTGGCGCTTTATGGGTTAGAGGCCGGGCATGACGGCCCATGGGAGGACTTGTTGACAGACCTCTTGGTCCTGACCCGCTCCCTGCGCCGTAAACTCTCCCTCGCAGAGCTTGAAGAAGTGGCAAAACACGTCCAGTCCCTATTGGACAGAACGCTAAAATACGTCTCTAACGCAGAAGAAATGAGCGGCAATGACGTTCAGACTGGGCGGCACTGTCAGAATTCAAATACAGACTATACTGATCTTGAACCTTGCTTAGAAAAAAGCAGGGCGACGGATGTGGACGCTCAATATACTCAGGACGCCGCTGACCCAAAACCTGATGTGCCCATTCCTTTCGGTTTGGTTCTACGGGCAGTCCCCGAAGCTGTGCAATACGCGCAAGGGTCTGTATCGGGCTTTGACGACCTCGCCAGATTGGGTGCGTTCCTACGCGGCATGATCGGGATCAGCACGTCAGCGTGGGATGATGCCGTCGCGGCAATGGGCGCGCAGGTCGCGGGCATCACCATCTGCTGTCTGGTACAGCGCATCGACGACATCCGTTCACCGGGTGGGTATTTGCGCACCCTCACGGCCCAGGCACAGGACGGTAAATATTCCATTTCCAGGGTGGTCATGGCATTAATCCAACGCCCCGAACCTGTGGGGCGAAAAAGTTGACAGCTGTCAACTTTTCCCCAAACCTGATGGGAACGTTCAAAACTTGACCAGCGCAGGTGAAAACCGCAAAGTGCCCAAAAGCGCAGCAAAAAACCTATGCCCTTCCGATTTTCTGACGCGTAAAGCACAGGTAACAAAGTCTGCAAAAAGGCGGAGCGGAATGATCGCGATGGCACACAAACAGCCTCATTTTCAGAGGGGCCAAGATCCCGACGAAAGGGGCGCGCATGTCTGGGTCTGACGATCAAAACGAAGACGACGGCGAACGCACGATTTTTGGCCAAAAACTGCCAGAAGCCCATCCTGTGGTGCGCGCGGCCCCAGTCCAGACTCCGCTGCATCGCGTCAAATCACTTAACGTGTCCGACGAAAGCACCATTATCGGGGCCAAGCTGCCTGAACCCAGCCCGCCAAAACCAAAACCGCCCCTGCCCTCTGAAATTCGTCGCAAGGCTAAAGAGGCCGCACTTGCTCCGCCAAAGGATGCGGAAAAAGTGTCGTTGCGCGCGGCACTTCGTTCGTCCGGGCGGACCGTTGGCAAGGGGTCGAACCCAATGCTGGCTGCGGCCAGTGACATCCTGAGATTGTTGGGCCGGTTGCGCACGGGCATGGTTGAAATGCACAGCGCACCCCTGCGGGATCATTTGCGCAGTGAGATCGCGAAATTTGGCACCCGCTGCGAAGAAGCGCGCATCAAGGTCAAGGATATCGACGCTGGCCGCTATGCGCTGGCGGCGACCTGCGATGATATTGCGATCACGCTGCCGGGCGCGGATGTCGCGTATTGGAAGGAAAACGCGCTCGCCAATACGCTGTTTGATGATCCAAAGGCGGCCACCGGTTTTTTTGATCGCTATGAACAGTTGCTGATCAAACCCGGCAAACGCACGCCCTTGTTGGAATTGATGCTGGCCTGTCTTTCGCTTGGGTTTCAGGGCGAATACCGCGGCGCGCCGGATGGGCCGCGCGCGCTGATGACTTTGCGTCGCGCCGGGTACGAGCGACTGCGCACCTCGGTGCCGCGCCCGGTCAGTTCCATGTCAAAACGCTGGCTGCCTGTCGTTTTGCGCGGGCGTCGGTTGCGACCGTTGTTGCCGTTGTGGATTGTTGCGGGCATCGCGGCGGGGATGGTTGTTGTGCTTTTTGCCTCGTTTGCGTGGGTACTGACCAACGAGGCGCAGGCGACACAGAACACGATTATCAACCTGCACCGCCCCCAACCCCCTGTGACTATCGAGCGGGTGCAATTGCCTGATGTGCCCGAAGTCGTGGTGTACGTGGCCCCGCCTACGGGGCAGGTCGATCGGGTTAAAAATCAGTTAACGGACGTGATCGACCAAGGGCTGACCACCGTGCAGGAAGAGGGCGATTTTATTGCTATCCGTCTTGGCAGCGCACTCAGCTTTGGATCAGGTGCGCCGTCGCTTGACGCTGAAAGCCCGATATTAGCGCGTATCGCATCGGTGCTGGAGGTCGAGCGGGGCGCGATTATCATTGAGGGGCACAGCGACAATATCCCGCTCAGCGGACGCGGGCGGTACAAAACCAATGAGGAATTGTCCGAAGCGCGCGCAGGAGCCGTACGTGATGTACTGGCCCCATATTTGTCGGAACCGACGCGGATTTCCGTGGTTGGGGTCGGCCCGTCAAAACCATTGGATGCGGCCAACACGCCGGAGGCACGGGCCAAAAACCGGCGTGTCGATATTCTTTTGCGTAAGGAGCAGCAGTTGTGAGCCGCGTTTTCACATGGCTGTCGGCCGTGATTACCACGCTGGGCGTGATTTCGTTGTGCGGCGCAATCTGGGTTGGCCTGCCCATTTCCGGTATTGACTGGCTCGCATCTGAACTGGTGCGCGCGGGATTGATTGTCGCCGTTTTGACGCTGCTGTCGCTTGGCTGGTACATGCGGTTGCGGACCCGTCGCAAGGCTGCCGCCGAACTGGAAGAAAGTCTGCTGACGACCCAAGCCGGGGATGGCCCATTATTGGCAGAGCGGATGCGCGTTGCGCTGGCCCGTTTGAAAAACATCGGTGGGAAATCGGCGCTTTATGATTTGCCATGGTATGTTTTGATCGGCCCACCCGGCGCGGGCAAGACAACGGCGCTGGCGCATTCTGGCCTTGAGTTTCCCAGTTCGAATGCTGCGTCGATCACGGGGTTCGGTGGTACGAAAAACTGCGATTTCTGGTTCTCCAAAGAAGCCGTGATGATCGATACGGCAGGGCGCTATACCACTCAGGACAGCAATGCGACGGCGGACCGCAACAGCTGGTCTGCCTTTTTGGGTCAGCTGAAAACCGCGCGACCTGACCAGCCGATCAACGGGGTCATTCTGGCCTTTTCCTGTTCGGACCTGATGACAGAGGGCCCCGAGGCCTTAAAGCGCCATGCAGAAACTGTTCGTGAGCGATTGGCAGAGCTGAATGACGCGTTCAAAACCGACATTCCCGTCTATGTGATTTTCACCAAAGCAGACATGATTTCCGGCTTTCGCGAGTATTTCGGATCGTTTGATGCGGTACGCCGCAAGGGCGTTTGGGGCGCAACATTCCAGACCAAAAACCGCCGCGAGGAAACACACCGCGCTGTGTCGCGCGAGTTTGATCAGTTGATCGGGCGATTGTCTGATGAGGTCACGGATCGTCTGATGGAGGAAACCGACAGCGCCACGCGTATCGCGGTGTTTGGATTTCCTGAACAAATGGCGCTGCTGGAACGCAATGTCAGCATTTTCCTGACAGCCGTCTTTGAAAACCCGCAAAAAATCCGCGCCATTTTGCGTGGCTTTTATTTTACGTCGGGCACGCAGGACGGCACGCCGATTGATCAGGTGTTGGGTGCCATGAGCGCGCGGACAGGGGGCGCAAAGGCTGGATTTCTGTCGGGCAAGGGGCGCAGTTATTTCCTGCATGATTTGCTGAAACGCGTCATTTTTGCCGAACGCGACTGGGTCGGTTATGACCGGGGCAGGGTGGTGCGCCGTGCGATGATCCGGGCCGGTGGCAAGGCGGTTATCACGACCGTGACCGTCGCGATCATGGGTATTTTGGGATATAGTTTCTGGACCAATGCCACCTTGGTGCGGGAAGTTGCGGGTCAAACCCAAGCATACGAACAGCGTGCGGGTGCGTTTTTGGGGCCGCAGCGCATTGATAGCCCGGCGACGCGACCTGTTTTGCCTGCACTTGCGACTTTGCGCGCGATGCCTGCGGGATATGCCAATCCCCGCCTGCAAGAGAAAGCGGAACAATTGGGTCTGTCGCGCCGCGATTCCCTGAATGGCGCTGCGGTGCAGGCCTATTCCGACAGTCTGGAACAATTGCTGCGCCCGCGCATGATGTTGCAGGTCGAAACCGATCTGGCCGCTTATCTGGCAGAGGATCGCAAGGCGGATGCCTATCGCGCCCTCAAGGTCTATATTTTGCTGGCCAAGGAACAGGATAGCCGAGAGGATGATCTGGCGATCCAGACCTATTTTGCGCAAAGCTGGGCCGAGGAATATGCCGGTCAAGATGCCGAGTATCGCGCGGCCAACGCGCATTTGGCCGCGATGCTGGAGCTGGACAGCCGTGTGACCCCGTTGGTGGCTGCCAACGGTGCCCTGGTCGAGCGTGTGCGCGAGGAGATTGCCGATGTGCCTCCGGCTGACCGTGCATATGGTGCGATCCGAAGTGCGGCCGGAACGTTGCCGTCGCTGCGCCTGTCAGATGGGTTGGGCGCGCAGCCTGCATTGGGCACGGTGGATGGCCGCCCGCTGGCCACCGTATTGGTGCCCGGTTTGTTTACCTTTGAGGGCTATTGGGGATTTTTTGAGGAAGCTGCTGGCAATGTTGCCGCCCAGTTGGAACAGGACGCGTGGGTTTTGGGCGCTGCAGATACGCAGCCGTTGGTGTCGGATGATGCGTTGTCAGGCGATGTTTATGCCTTGTATGCCCGCGATTTTGACCGCGTTTGGTCGCTGGCGTTGGAACGGTTGGTTTTGGTGGAACCTTTGGCCGATCTTGGGCTGTTGTCAGATGCCGGGACGTCGCCATTGACGCAGGTGGTGGCCCTTGTGGATGCGCAGACCCGGTTAAGTGATGTTTCAGGTAAGTCATTGATAAATAATCCTGATTTTTCCCCATCTGGGCCAATGGTTGCGCAGGCGACGCTGGTTGAGCGCCCATTTGCCTTGTGGCATCAGATGTCTGAGCCTGCGTTGGGGGCGCTGTCGGCCCGTATATCCCGTGCGGAGGCAGTCGCTGCGTCGGGGCAGGGCGATCTGATGGATATTTTGCCAGTCGAGGGCCCATATCCATCGACGATTTTGCGTCTGTTGGGTCAGGTGCGTGCAGCGTTGTCGCCTGCGTATATGGATGCGCAGTTGGTTGCATTGGATCGTACCCGCTGTGTGGCCGGTGCGCCGCCTGTCGGTCAGGCGTTTGCCGCTGTTTTTGGTTATGACGGTCAGATGGAGCGGTTGCAGCAATCCGCCCCCGGCCCTGTGTCGCCCCGCGCCGCTGTGCGGTTTGCCGCAGCAGATACGGTGCGCGCGGCCTATTTTACGCCGGGTTTGGCGGATCCTGCTGTCCCGTTTTCCCTGCGGTTGATGGCCGTGAGCCCGGCGATTTCGCCTGTGACGGTCACGCTTGGTCCGCAGGTGTTGGAACTGGTTGCAGGCGGTGAGCCTGCGCCTGCCGCGTGGACGTCGGATGCCGCGATGTCGCTGGCGGTGCCGGATCAGCCTGCGGTTGCCGTGCCGGGTGGGAATTGGTCCATCTTGACCTTTCTGAGCGGGTCCACATTGCAGACCCGTGGCCCGTTGGCGCAGGTTGCGCATCGCCTTGGCCCTTATACGGCGACCTTTAGGCTTGAGTTTGAGGGGGCGGACGTTCCATTTTTGAGCGACGCAATGACGGAGATTCTGTGCCAAAACGCGATGGAATAGCATCATGAGTGTCGTTGTGTACGGCAAGCACCCCGGTTTTGGGGATTTTGTGTCGTGGGGGTTGCCCCGCGAGGCGCATGATATCCTTGATGCTTGGGTTCAGGAGGTGATGCCCACCACGCGTGATCTGTTGGGCGATGCCTGGGATGATGTGTGGACCACGGCCCCGGATTTGCGGTTCTGGATTGGTCCGGATGTGCTGGGCCTGCCTGTTTTTGGCATTTGGCGCGCATCGCTGGATCGGGTGGGTCGCCAGTACCCGCTGATGCTGGGCCTGAGCGGCCCTGTGACGCCCCCGCCGGTGCATCCGTCCCATGATGCGGCCCCGTTTGTCGCGATCGAGGCCCATTTGGCCCGCATGAGCGATCGCACAGCAGGGCAGGGCGGTGTTCAAAGTCTGGTCGCCGGGTTTGATGCCCCGCCTTTGATGGGTTCGCCCTATGATGCGGAGCAGGCAGGTATGTTATGGGGGATGCGGGGGGACGATGATTTGGGTCGTTTGTTCCGCGATGCTGTCGAAGCGGATGCCTATTGCGCTCAGTACGCGCGCAGTCATTGGTGGCACGACGGTTTGCCCGCCCGCGAGGCGGGGTGGCTGTCGGTGAATGGTTTGCCGGATGCAACCGCACTGCGCTGGCTCTTGGCCGAGCGTGTGCGGACCGAAGGAATAATGGATGCGCAGGCGTCCCAACAAGATGACGCAGGGAGTGGGCCGGACAAATGAAGAAACAGGTGATCGCCTCGGATGAGATGATGTCGTTTGAAACGACGATACGCACGGACGTTGGCTGTGTGCGCAAGCTGAACGAGGACAGCGTGATGGCGACCCCTGCGTCTGGTCTGTGGGTTGTCGCGGATGGCATGGGCGGTCACACGGCGGGCGATTTCGCCAGCCAGACCATCTGCAAGGCGATGGACACTGTGGGCCATCCCACCGGTGCCATGGATCTGCGTGCCCGGTTCATGTCGCGCCTGACAGATGCAAATACCCGCATTCAGGACAAGGCTGCCGAGTTGGGCGGCGGCACGATTGGATCGACCGTGGTCGCGCTGCTGATCCAGCAGGACCACTTTGCCTGCATCTGGTCAGGGGACAGCCGCATTTATCGGATGCGCGGCGATCAGTTGACCCGCATCACCCGCGACCACACCGAAGTGCAGGCGCTGCTGGACACCGGGGCGATCACGGCCCAACAGGCCGAAGACTGGCCCCGTAAAAATGTGATCACTCGCGCCATTGGCGTGACCGAACTGCCGGAATGTGACATGGTAGAAGGGGCGTTGCTGGAAGGTGATGTCTTTCTTTTGTGCTCGGACGGCTTGACGGAGTACTTTGAAGACCCTGAGTTGGCGGATGTGCTGTACACTGGCCTTGCTGGGTCGTTAGAACCGTTGTGCGATCAATTAGTTTCGATGGCTCTGCTTAGGGGCGGAAAAGACAATGTGTCCGTGATAATGGTACGTTGTCACAAGGCCGGTTTTCCTGCATTTGCAGTGGACGGTGAATATCCCGAATTCAGGGGACTGTTATGAGCGACAAGAAAGACCAGTTGCAGGACGGCGCGGCTGATTCCGGATCAGACGACGATGAAAAAACTGTTCTGTTTCAACCTATTCCGGCCGAGACACATGAGACTCCTGTTGCCGCTGAACCAAGCGCGCCTGCGACGAACATGATTCCCGACGACTTTGACGCGACGACCGAACAACCGACACCGATGATTCCCCATGAGCCAGAAGCCGTGGACGATGATCGCACTGTTGTTGTGACCGACGTACGCCGTTCCACCGCCCCCCCACAGGCTGCTGTGGCGACACAGCCCCCCCCGATGACCGCAAATCCGGGCGATGGTGCGGGCGCTGGTCCTGTGACCCACACCGCCACAGTTGGTGTCGTGCCGCCCCGGCCGGGCGCTGCGATAACCCCGCTGAGTTCGCTGGAACAGGGCACGGTCATCAACAACATGTACCGCGTCGAAGAACGGCTGGACCAAGGTGGTATGGGCAGCGTGTTTCGCGGCACAGAGATGGGCACAGGCGAAAGCGTCGCCATCAAGGTTATTCTGCCCGAGATGGCAGAGGACGACAAAGTGACGGCGATGTTCCGTCGCGAGGCGCGCACCCTGCGGCAGCTGCACCACGATTCTATTGTGCGGTATTTTGCCTATGTCCCGCCGGATCAGAACCTGAACCTGCACGCCATTATCATGGGCTTTATCGAAGGCACCAAACTGTCCGAAGCCATCAAGACCAATGGCGCACTGGACCGTGACCAGGTGATCGAGTTGACCATGCGTCTGGCCGATGGCTTGGATCGTGCGCACAATATCGGTGTTATCCACCGCGATCTATCGCCCGACAACGTCATGTTGCAGGACGGTGATCTGGGCAAACCCGTTTTGATCGACTTTGGTATTTCGCGGTCTGACAACGTCAAGGAAGCCACGATCGGCAACGAGTTTGCAGGCAAGCTGAAGTACGTTTCGCCCGAGCAAATGGGTGCCTTTGGCGGTCAGGCCGAAGGGCCGAGCGATGTTTACAGCTTGGGTCTGTTGATGATCGGCATGTTGACCGGCACCCCGATGCCCATGGGCAACAATTTCGTCGAGGCCGTGCAGCGCCGTCAGACGGTGCCGGATCTGTCGTTCCTGCCCGAAGAATTTCAGGGTTTGGTTGCTGCAATGCTGCAACCGGATCCCAAGGAACGCATGCCCAGCATGGCCGCGGTCATCGAAGAATTGCGCGTCCTGAAAGGTGAAACCGGTTTGGGCGGATCCCGTCTGCGGTTTACCCAGCCCCCTGTCGAGGATCGTATTGTTCCTGGATTGCAGGCTGTTCCGTCAGCCGCCAGAGGCGCGCCGACAAGTTCCCCCAAATCCATGCCGCCCACATCCCGTGTCGAGGAAAAATCGGGCGGCAAGGGTTTGATCCTGGGTTTGGGTGCGGTTGCCATTGCGGCGGCAGGGGCTGCTGCCTTTTTCCTTGGCGGTGATATGTTGCCAACGGGTGGCGGCGGAGCCGAGGAGACGCAGGCGGCCGAAACCGTCGACGGTGGTCTTGAGCGTGTCGAGGGCACGCGTGCCACGTTCCTGGCGGGTGCTGTGCCTGAAACCTGCGCCTTTGCTGGTTTGCGGTCGCATGGTCCCAATGCTGGTCTGATCGAGGGCTTTGCCAATGATCTGAGCCCATTGCAGGGTCTAAGCAGTGCGTTTGGTGCCGCGTTTGGTTCTAACCCCGAGGTGATCCCGCGCGGTGTGTCTGCGCCGCAATGTGCCGTTCTGGATTTTGCCCATGCCTTTCAGGGGACACGCGGCAGCGGCATAGAAATGGCTCTGTCCGAAAACTCGATGTCGCGCGCGACTGGTGTGCTGGGCACGTTGCACGGCAGTGCAGGACGCCAGAACTGGTTGGCGCTGGTTGATCCCAACGGTCAGGTGTTTTCGCTGATGCGTCAGCTGGATGATCCGATTGGAGACGAGCGTCGTTTTTCCTTTAGGCTGCCGTCGGCGGCACCGGGAATTTACATGGTGGTTGGTATCGCTTCGGATGCGCCACTGGTGCGTGCGGGTGCCATGCAGGACGGCACGTTGGCCGATACGATCCTGCCGCTGATGACCCGAGAGCTTGCGCTGGACGGGCAGGGGGCGGTTGATATCGCGTTTCTGGAACTGACCCGCTAATTCGGGACTGTCCTGTTTGTGAATTGAAAAAGGCCTCTCTGGTGTGAGAGGCCTTTTTTGTTGCGCGGGTGCTGTGTCGGATCACTGCACGTCGAACGTGACCACCCCGAAAACCATGTTTTGCAGCACGTCTGAGGGGATTGATCCAAAGACGTCTTGGGCTTCTTGGCCGATGCGGTCGCCCAGATCCAACGGGATGCCTGCTGTACCGATGGACAGCAGTATTTGCCGTGTGGCCCGTGTGGGGCCGGATCGTGCCACGGGAGCTTCGAACACGGGTGTGTTTCCGTCCAGTCGCATGAAGGGTGCAAGGTTTTGGACCACACCGTTGTCGTCAATCAGCAGCAGTGTCACGAACAGTCCGCCCGCGCCGACGATCGACCCGGTCAGCAGGTCGCCGCTGGCCAGTGTGGCCGTATCAAGCGACAGGCCGATCCGGTTCGCCGGATAGCTGTCGCTTTGGCGTAGGGCGTCGAGCGTGGCGCATTGGCGTGGGTCGAGCAGTTCGCGCGTTTCGACGGGGCTGAAATCCAGACCGCTGATGATCCGTTCTGCGACGGTGTCCAGCACCGCTTCGTCCGCGCCAATCATGCTAAGCCCAGCGAGCGAGCCACCAACGGTGCGGCGGGGCAGGGCGAGCGTGCACTGTTCCTGCGCTGTCACGCGGACGCGGCGCAGCAATTGCCCGATAGCCACGTCTGCGGCTGAGGGGTTGGACAGGGGCTGGCGCACCGATGCTGCGGGTACGGACACGGGGGCCTGTATCTCTGCTGGGGGTTCTTCGGCGACGGGCTCTGGTGCTTCTTCTGCGATTTCTGGTTCCGGGGCGGGCTCTGGTTCGGCGACGACAGGTTCTTCGATCACCTCTTCTTCAGGCAGGGCCTCTTCTGGCAACGTTTCTTCTGGCGGGGCCTCTTCTGGCAGGACGGCTGGTGCGACTTCTTCGACCACGTCGGGGACGACGACGGGCGGTTCGGGCAGCGTGGGTTCCGGGGCCAGCAGGGCCAGCACGTCATCCTCGACCGGGGCCGGGCCGCTGCCGCCGGTGGCGAGCGGGTTCAGCACCGAGCCGTCGATCGGGCTAAGGTCGTCGATGGACAGTGGCGATTCTGGTTCTGGTTCGGGCAAGGGCAGGGGGGTCGGTTCCGGTTCGGTGACGGCTTCGGCGACGACCTCTGGTTCCTGCAATGCGGGTTCGGGTTCGATCACTTCTTCGGGCACGAGCAAGGGTTCGTTTTCCGGCTCTGGCAGGACTTCGGCCAGTTCGGGTTCGACGGGTTCGGGTTCCAGCACCTCTGGTTCTGCAACTTCTGGCTCGATCGGTTCCGGTTCGAGAACTTCGGGTTCTGTCACTTCGGGCTCGACGACCTCTGGTTCTAGCGGCTCGGGTTCGATCACTTCGGGTTCTGAAACCTCTGGTTCCAGCGGCTCGGGCTCAAGCACTTCGGGCTCTTGGGGCTCGGGTTCAAGAACTTCTGGTTCAGCGGCGTCTACTTCGGGTTCCAGCAGGGCCTGATCTTCGGGCGCTATCAGGGATTCATCGTCTGGTGCCAAAAGTGCGTCGTCCTCGGGGGAGAGGGCGGCCAGCTCATCCGGGTTTTCTGCGTCCAGCGCATCGGGTTCTGTGACAATCGAATCTTCGGGGACGAGATCGCGGTCATCGACGGGGAGCAGTTCTTCGACGATATTGGCGTCGAGAATTTCGAGGCTGACGGTAATTTCAGGCGGCTCTTCAGGCTCGGGTGTGGGGACCAGCACCACAACGCCTGAATAGACCACAAATGCCACCATCCCCGCATGTGCCGTCAGTGAGGCGAGAAATGATCCGTACCAAGGGACGGCGCGCGGTGCGCTGTGGGGGAGAAAGCTCATTCTGACGCCTCTGCGGCGGCTTTGCCATGGAGCGTCACCAGTTTGACGCTGACGGCCACCAGATTTTCGGCGGCAAGCAGGTCAAGCAAGGCCCCGGCACCGAGTTGGCGGTCGGCCAGAACGTGTAGAGTTGGAAAGTCGATCAGGGCAGCGGACAGCGTGCCCGGTTCCATTGGAATGCCGTCCAGCGCCATCTGGGCGTCGGCATCCACAGTCAGCAGCGGTTTGGGCAGCAGATCGAGCGGCAGTTGCGTGGTTTCCGGCAAATCAATTTCGACAGAGTCGGATGCAATCAAAGAGCCTGTTGCCAGAAAGAAGAAGATCAGCAGCAAAACAATGTTCACGATCGCAAGCGAGCTGTCGATTGCTTTGGCACCTCTGGGTGCGGGGAGGCGGGGTTTCGTCATTAGCTGCCCCCGCGACTGATTTGCACAGCGCCAACGTTGGCACCCTCGAGCGCCTCGAGCGCACTTGCGACGTCCTGAACGCGCGCCTCGTCTGTGACGATCAGTATGACCCGACCTGGCGCGCCTTCTCCGAGGGCTTCGGCGAGGGCGGACAATTGGTCGATATTGTAATCCAGACCTGAGGAGCGGACTGAGCTATTGTTGACCGTCCATAATGTGACATCCGTCAGTGTCGCGGCGTTTTCAGCCGGTTGTGACGGATCGTTTCCGGCCCCGGCCCCCGCATCTGCCACGTCTTCTTCGGAGACGGGTTTGGCCGCGGTTTTGAGGGTGATCAACGAATAGGGTGCAAGGCTGGATGTCAGCATGAAAAAGATCAGCAACTGAAACATAGCATCCGCCAGCGGTGTCAGCACAAACTTGTAACGCCTTGGGAGCTCGGGCAGGGGAGCTTTGCGAGATGCCATCGCCGCGGGCTCCGGTTACCTGGCCGAATTCGGGTCAACCCGTCCGTGGATCGCCGCCGACATCAGTGCTTCGATCATATTGCGCTCGCGGTCAATTCTGCCTTCGAGCCATGTGGCGATGAAAAAGGCGAACAGCGCCACAATAAGACCTGCGGCTGTTGTCGTCAGAGCGACATAGATACCGCCCGCAAGTGTGGTCGGGTCCACCGCCCCTTCGGCAACGGCAAGGACCGAGAACGCGTCGATCATACCCACAACTGTCCCGAGCAGGCCCAGCATTGGGGCCGCTTGCACGACCATGTCCAGCGCGCGCATCCGCTCGCTCATGGTGGCGAGTTCGACCAAAGCGGTCTGGCGGCTGAGTTCTTCGGCATATGTCACATCGGTTGGGCGCGCCTGAATACCAGAGAACACCGCCTGAAGGATGCGCGACAGCACAGAGCGACGTCGCCCCGCAGCGCTGATCGCCTCGTCCACGCGTCCGTTCAGCCAATCATCCAGAATACGCTCTGCATCGGCGCGTTTGCCGACGCCAAGCCGCGCAAACTGCACGACTTTGTAGAGGCCGATTGCAACGGCGACGAGCGACAGAAAGGCCAACAGGCCATAAACACCAAAGGAAGCGATCTGGAAAATGGACATATACTATCTCGTTTTTGGCCTTGATGGGTCGTTAAAGACCGAAGGCGATATCAGTGCGGGTGGTGACAGTCAGTTGCGTCAAGCACGCGTCGCTGTCGCTACCACTGTCGCCTGCCAGTGAACAGCTTGCGACGTCATTTACAATGATTTCTGACAGGTCTGTGCAGGCTGTTGGCAAATTATATTGCACAATCCGTCGTTTTCCAGCGCTGAGTTCGCCCAAGGGCAGGCCCAGCAGGTTGCGGAACACGCCATCCCCGCCGAACACGGCCAAACGCCATGTCACTTCTTCGAAATCTTGATCAAGGCCGTTTTGGCCAAAGAACACCAACTGACATCCCCCTTCGGAGGATGGTGTGGCGCGATTGAGTTCGAGGGATATGCCGGGTGTTGCATCCTGCGCGAAGGCAGAAGTGCCAGTCAAAACAAGCGCAAGGCTACATGCCAATAGGGTACGACTCATGTGAACCTCCTAAAATTGAGTATCAAAACGATATCTCCATTAGCGAGGCTCGGCCGAAGCGTGTCAACTCTTGATTGGAAAAGACAGTGGAAGTCGCGCAGGAAAAATCCTGCGCGAACTTATACTTGTATTACCGGTACACGCCGATGATGTAGTCGATTTTTGTCGCTGCATCGGGGGTATGTGCGAAACTTTGGGTTTCAGCGACATAGGCCGGCACGGTGATGTCCGCAGTTTTCAACGTCTTCGCCTTGGCGGAGGGCGATGCAACCGCGCCCGGCGATTTGATCGCAGCGCGAACCGCGGGGGCCAATGGTGTAGGCGCTGCGACCTCTGGTGTTATTGCGGTATCACCCAGTGTTGCAGTGGTAACAGGTGCAAGTCCGGGTGCCTCTGATTGTTCAGGGGCGGCAAGTGCAGGTGCGAAGGCCGCGAATTGCGCGGCATCCGGAACGTATTCTGGGATCACAAACCCGCTATCAGACGGAATATTGTCTGGTGTCGACAGAGCCGACGTCTGCACGTCCATATTATATCCGTGCAAAGCGGAGAGACCAAGGCCAGCAGTCCCTGAGAGGGCGACCAGCGAGAGTGAGAGAATGGCTATTTTTTTCATGACTTACATATAACACGGCTTTGTCATCCGTTTAGGGGTAACGTTTGGAAAACGCATCAAATGCGGGCTTCGGGCAACAGATCGAAGATTTTAGGTGGTTTTACGCGTATAGTATCAAGAGGTTGTGGCGGATTGTTGCCTATTGGGCCAAGCGTCCAGACCCGTTTGATACTTATGGTTGTGCTGATTTTTGCAGAATCACGCGATGGTCGGGTTTCAACACTTTGCAGTTTGGCGGTTCTGTTGGTATGCTGTTGATATTGTATCACATCCGAGGGTGAATCGCGTGTTTCGTTCCTGCCGATATGTTTTGACTGGTGTTTTGGCGGCACTTGTTGTGCAGGCTGCACCCGTCGCGCATGCGCAGGGCATTGAGATCGCGCCGATCGGTATCGATTTGGCGGATGATGGCGACAATCTGGTGCTCGCTTCTTTTGCCGCCCCTAATACCGCGCCCGTTTTCGAGGCGTTGCAATTGGGCGCGACACCTGTTGCGGCGCGCGTTTCCGCGGGCTTGCCACAGCCGTCGATTATCGTCGGATTGATCGCCCCCGGTCAGGAAGAAGAGTTCGGTCTGGAAAGCCTGTTGCCCGCCACGGTCGAGCAAGTTGGTTTCTCGTTGGATGATTTGGAAAGCCGCGAGGCGCTGCGCGAATCTGACCCGGAAATGTTCCGCCGCTTGATCGAAGAGGGCCATTTGGACCCTGAAGCGGATCAGTTGAACCGCGTGCTGCAAAGTGAACTGGCGCGCATGAATTGCTATCGCACCCGCATTGATGGCGCGTGGGGTCCCGGATCGCGTCGTTCGGTTGGCGAATATTTCACCGAGCTGGCGTCTGTTGAGTGGCCGGATGCGGCACCGACCCAAGACCTGTTTCGTGCGATTATCCTGAATGGTGACGTGACCTGTGCGACCCCTGTTGCTGCGGCACCGCGCGCGACGACGCCGCGTGCAACACAAACACAGCCGCGCGCTGCAGCCCCGGCACCAGCCCCCGCCCCCGCAGCGCCGGCCGCCAAGCCGAAACTGTCAATCGGCGGATCGGGTGTTTTGCGCTAAGGCGTGATGACACGGCTTTGGCCCAAAATATCCATCATTTGCTGACCTTATGCGTTATGCAGGGTCCTATTGTGAATTGTCAGAACATTGTTTTGGTGTAGATTAATATCAACGATGCGTCCGGATTTTAGGGCGCACTGATTTAGCGAAGAGGATTTTGCCGTGGCTGATATCGCATTAAGAGGCGCAGAGTTGAAAAAGATGGTCGCGTTGGCCAAGAAACGCGACATGAATTTTGCCTACTGTCCCGGCAACGATCCCAAAGAAGACGTGTTCGTTCTGGACCGTAAGAAAAAGCCAGAAGTGATCGGGCGCGTTGCGCGCGCCGAAGGCACAGGCACCAAGCTGGGTATGGGCACGGCTTCGGTCACGGGTCGTGTGATGTCGCTGACCTGCACCAAAGAACTGCCGCAGATGGCCAAGAAGCTTAAGAAGTTTCTGAAGTCCGAAAAGGTCCCGATGAATATTATCGTGCTGGATGCGAGCGGCAATGTTCTCGAAGAGGACGTCGAAGATCTGGGTGAAGACGACGAACTGGAAGATGTCGAAGACGACGAAGATACATCTGATGAAGCAGCCGCCGCGCCTGAAGAGACTGAACAGGCTGAGCCTGCCGCTGCTGATACGGCTGATGAAGATGACGGCACCCGCCTGAAACAGTTGACGGCCCGCGCAGGCCAATTGCAAACCGACATCAAAGGCCTGAGCACTGATGTGCAAGGCCCGATGATGACCGGGTTCAAGGCTGTCGTTGGTGCGTTAAAAGGCGGCAAGCTGGACAATGCCGAAGCGACGCTGGGTAAATTGGAAGGCGCCGTGGCCAAGTTGTCGGCGGCTGGCAATGAAACTGAAGCGGCAGCCGAAGTCATTGATCCGGCGATTGCCCGTCTGAAACTCGTATCCGAAGCGTTGGGCAAAAAGATTGATGCCTTGGGCGATGCCGATGGTGTGTCACGTTTGCGTGCCGCCAACGGATTGCTGGATAACCAGATCAACGAGGGCAACGCCAAAAAGGCGGCAGGCACCGCCAAAGCACTGGGCGAGGCGATCACCCGTGCGACAGAACAGGCCGCCGCCGCGGCGGGGACTATGACGGACAGTTCGAGCTCCAGCAGTTCGAGCTCCAGCAGTTCTGGTTCCGAAACCTCAGACTCCAGCAGTTCGAGCTCCAGCAGTTCTGATTCCGAAACTTCAGACTCCAGCAGTTCGAGCTCCAGCACCGAAGACGAAAACACTGATCCCGGTGCTGATTACCGCGATGCGCGTGCCGACCTTGAGCCGGTGACTTTGGACCTGCTGAAACGCAACTTGGGCGACGTCAGCAAACTGCGCGCCGTTTTGGGCTTTTTCACCGAAAAGGGCGATTCAGGTGATTTTGCGGGCGCGATGAAAGCCGTGCCGCGCCTTCAAGCGCTGATTGCCGATGCACAGAATGCCGAACAGACCGCCGCCGAAAAAGACATTCCGGCAGGCGTTGTCCCATTTGTGCGTGCCCGTCTGGATTGGATCAAAACGCGCACCACGCTGCGGTCTGAAATGACCAAGCTTCAGAATGAGATTGTCAAAATCTGCGATGCCGAAGAATTCCCGACGATGGCCGATGATTCCAAAGAGTTGTTTTCTTATTTGGATAAACTGGACCATCGGCTTGAGGATGCGCTGGAGGCATTGGTGCAGGAACCAGATGGCACCAAGCGCGAATCCCTGAAGGGCAACGCCCGGAAGGTGTTGGGTGAATTCCAATCCGAGTTGGATACCAACCCATTCTTTCAAGCCGTGGATGGTGGAAACGGGTTCAAGCCCGTTAATGTCCGTGGGGCCGCGATTGCATCCCTTGGCAAGGTGAGCGACGCATTGAGTGCTGCCGCCGCCTAAGTCGGCGCGGCGTCTTTGGGTTGCCACTGCGTGGCCATCAGATACATGGAATGCGCGCGACATAGCTGTGTCGTGTGGCTGACGTAGGTCGTATTCCATCTGATGCGCTGTTTGGTGGCATCCCCGATACCAAAGGCAGCCCTGTGGTCGCATCAATGTCGTTCAACATTCAGCTTGGCACCGCATTTGACGCTGGCCAAAGCTTGGTTTGGACTTTGGTCACGGGCGAGTCCCTGCGCCACGGCCACGTTTTTGTGCCGCGTCCACGCAAGTACCGTACGGTATTGCCCAAACTGGCGGCATCTTACGATGGGGTGCCTGCGTCACCGTCTGAGTTGGACGCCATGTTTGGGATCGGCAGCAGTGATCCCGATGCCGTGTCGCTTTGCGTTCTGCGTGCTCCGGCTTTGATGCAATCAAAGGCACGGTTCTGTCCGGATGGGTGCTGGTTTCCTGACCTTGGCGCACGTTTGGCCCGGTATACAGGTATTTTGTCGCCAGCGCCTGTGACGTTCCTGCTGTCTTTGCGCAATCCAGCGGTGATGCTGTCAGAGGCGTGGGCCAGTGGCAAATATCCCGGGTTTGATAGTGCCCCGCCGGATCCGTTTGCACTGCGGTGGGCATCGGTGTTGGCCGATGTGCGCGCGCAGTGTCCCGATGCCCGGATCGTTGTTTGGCGCGCCGAAGACATGGCTGCGATTTGGAATCGCGTTTTGACGGCGACGATCAACGGACAGGTCGATATATCGACAGACACGCAAATTCAGTTTGCCAAGAGCCAGATGCAAGAAGATGGGTGGGCATCGCTGGATACGTACCTTGCGGCGCATCCCGACATCCCGGACACGTTTCGTACCCGCGTGATCGGTATGTTTATTGGCCGATTTCCAAAGCTGCCTGACGTGGCGATCCCCGGTTGGTCATCCGAGGCAGAACTGTTGATGGATGATCACTACGCCGATGATCTGGATCGGGTCGCGCAGATGGAAGGCGTTACACTCATCCGCGGTTTAACATAACGCGCATTATTGTGCTTAATGAGGTGGCTCGCGCTGTTGTCGTTACAACAGCCCGTCGGCGATCCATTTCTCGACCAGGTCGCGGCTTACTTCGAAATGCATGCTGTCCTCGCGCGAGAAGCCTGCGCCCCAATACCATCCTTCGTTGCGGAAGAAGTCGGCCAGAATCGTCAGGCCCAGTTGTGTTTTGTCGTCACCCAGTCGGTCGAGTTTGCCGTCGATGTTCAGGTCAAGCGACAGGCCGAAAGCATGTGTTGATGTGCGGCCCGGCGCGCCGCGAATGTGGCGGACGCATAGGGCCCCGGCTGTATTTATGCGGGCATACAGGTCTGGGTCGGTGGATTTGATTCTGTCAAACACGCGGCTCAATGAATCGATTGCGGGTTGCAACATGCGAACGCGCACGGGTCCGACCTGTGTTGTTTTCAGTTTAGAGGCGAGGCGTTCGTTCGTCATGCCCTGACAGGTCGATGTCAGGTTTTCACGCGGCTTGCCGAATACCCCTTCGAGATAGGATGGCGAGGCGATGTTGAGCCCTTCGTTCAGGTTGCGGCGATTGGCGATCAACACGACCTGCGCATAAGCGTCGATGATGTCGTTCGGCCCGTCATTCATGAAATTGCCCTGATCCTGACTGCCGTCAGAGGGGGCCGTGCTGGTGGGCGCGCGGTTTTCAACGATCCGGCGTTCCAACTGTTCGATCTGCGCGCCAAGCGCCTCGATCTGCGCGCGCAGCACTTCGATTTCGATGCGCGCGCCACTGTCGATCGCTGGCCCTGCAAATTGGCCGTCCCCGTCTGTGGCATAGCGGATGTCTGGCATGGGGCGCAGTTGCAGATACACAAGCACACCAAGGCCGAGAACGATCACGCCCATTACACCCAGAATGATTGGAATGACGCCTTTTTCCATGGGTCTTGGTTCGCTTTCTGTGGATCGGACAAACCGTGAATGACGGCGTGTCTCAAGTCAATAAAGAGTGGTAGTGACGCCCGTGGATAGCTAGTGAATGTCGATCACGATGATCGAAATATTGTCTGCTCCGCCGCCCTCGAGCGCGAGGTGCAACAGCGTTTCGGCCACAGTTTCGATCGGTTCCCTGCTCAGGATTTTTTCGAGCGTGTTGAATGTGGCGTATTTTGTCAGGCCGTCCGAGCACAACAAGAACCTGTCCCCCGGAAGGATTTGACCACGGATTTTTTCCAATTCCAGCTCGTCACCTACGCCAACGGCGCGTGTGATCGCATTGGAATGGGGGTGTTGTTCGGCCTCGTCCCACGACATTTCCCCGGCCAATACCAGTTCCGCCACATAAGAGTGGTCGGTGGTCAGCATTTCGATGTGCCCGCCTTGCAGACGGTACAGGCGGCTGTCACCGGCCCAGAACGCTGCAAAGTGTTCTTCGGCGATGGCAAAAGTGACGACGGTGGACCCGATGGTCACGCCCCCTTGGGCCATGGATTCGGCTTGAATGCGCTTGTGGGACTGTCCCAACATTTCACGCAGAGCATGCAGCAGTTGCACGGGTTCCAACGTGGGGTCGATCATGGCGACACTGTCAACCACGGTTTGTGACGCGAAATCGCCGCCCGCGTGTCCCCCCATGCCGTCGGCAACGACCCAGATCTTTTGGTCGGGCAGTGCGAGGATACTGTCCTCGTTTACTTTGCGTTTGTGACCCACGTGGGTGGATGCAGAATAGCGGATTGAAGTCATACTTGAGCCATGACGCCTGATGCGCTCCATAGGGATGGGGACAGGTCAAAGAGCGCGCGCATGTTGCGCCCTTCGGGCAAGCCGGGTGTTGCAAGCATACGAAAGTCGTCTTGCATCATTGTGGACCAAAGCGCGCAAGTTGCCCCGTGGCTTTGGGTCAGCGCCTGTGTGGCAAGCGCCTTGGAAAATGGGATCGGGCCTGCATAGGGCAAGGTGGCTGACGTGGCCGGACCGGTGGGTGTGACCCGAACATTCTGAAGAGCCGTTGTAAGGCTTTCGCGAGTGCTGTGATCCTCAAGCGCGTCGAGTGCGATCGTTTCAAGCTGTTCGAACACGCTGCCATTGGCGAAATGCGATACCACGGTGTTGGGTGCATTGTGACAGGTGGCCAGTGTCAGCGGGTATTGGCGCCCTACCCTGTCCACGGACGCCATGACGATGCCCGTCACCACCTGTGACCCGGCTGCCCCTGCAGGCAGCGTAAAACGCCAGATTGGTGCCGACATATAGGCGTCGTGCCAGCTGTCACCCAACTGGTCACGTACGTCCAGCATTCCGGTTTGCAACCATGTGTCCCATGCCTGAATAAAGCCTGCGGGCAAATTGACCCGCAGGAAATCACCCAGACCGGGGATTTTGCCGAATGCGCCAAACCCCTCTGACATCAGAACGACTTGGGGCAGCTGAATTTGCCGAGTGCAGGCAGCGAGAACGGGTTCAGAACCGAGCCGGATTGCAGCTGGAATATCGCGATGCGCCCACCGACGTTGAACACGACCCTGTTGCGGTCCGAAACGTTTGTGCGCCGCACCTCAGCTGCGCTGAGCAGTCGGAACCACGCCCATGGCCCGTCGCGTGTCATGGCGTTGGACGTATTGTCGATTATGGGCTGCAAGATGATGCGCGCCGATCCAACACCACCGGGCCATGTGATGGCCGTTGGTTTGGGGGCTGCGGAGTGTGCGTAATTCACCTCTGTGCCGTCGATATCCAACAGCACCTCTTTGGCCTTGGGATCAAGTGCCTCGGGCGTGAGTTGGAAGCTGACCGCCGGGGCGGCCCCGCCAGCAAAGAATGCATCACGGATTTCTGCGGCGTATTGCAGTTGCTGCAGAACCGCCGGGCTAATCCCGAGATCGGCGTCGTTCACCCGTTTCCATGCCCAGGGTCGCGCCCGCGTGTCGACATAATCGCGCAGGTTTTCATTAAAGAACCCGTCGATCAGCCCATTGGGTGCAAACAGCCGGGAAAAGTCGCCCATTGCCACGTCGGCCTTGGCACCACGTGTGAACGGATAGCGGTTGTCGAGTGCCTGAGAGCAGAACGGCAACACTTCGGCTTGCCACTTTGCATTGATCGACGCACGCGTGCCATCCGCCGTGATACCGGAAGAGCCAGAAGTGATTTGCGTTGACCAGCGTTGGATCGGACCCGGCAAGCGGTTTGCCAGTTCCTGGAAACGCACGATCGCTGTCGCCTCTGCGGCCCCTGCCCCGACGCCGCCTGCAAAGCTGAGTTTGTTCAGCTCTTGATAGACTTCGGTCAGGCGCGATGTGAGTTCAGACAGTTGCGACGGCTGGCCTTCGACTTCGTCGACGAGCATGTGCAGCCAGGAAAACCGTTCTTCGACAAATTCGCCGGGCTGTTTTGGTGGCGGTCCTTGATCGCCGCCCGTGTTCACACCGCTGCTCAGAGCGTTCAGAAGCAATTGGCTGCGGCTGGACAAGGATGATTGCAGTTCCAGCGCGCCAACATTTGCCGCCCCTTCGGTCAGGCCCGATGTATCGACGCCTGCGCTGCGTTCTTCTGTCAGTCTGGTTTCGCTTGCCACCGCTTCGAGGATGTTGACCAACGGTGACGTCGGCCCCGATAGCACGTTCGTGACCTCGACCGCGTGGCTCAGGCTTTCCATTGGGATAACGTCGATATCGCCAAGGATCTGGTCATAGCGCGAAATGTAATCGGTATAATACAGATCAAGCACATCACGGCTCATTGCGATCAGAGCAGTTTCGGTTTGCTCTGCTTCGCCGCGTGCGCCCAAAACCCAGCTTTCGCTTTGCAGGCGTTGTGCGACGCCGAGCGCCTCGTCCAGGAAGACATTGTTGAACCCATCATAGGTAAAGATACCTTCGAGCCCGTCATTGAGCGGCTTGCCACTGGACCGGACGATAACGCGGCTGATGGCAGGACCGCCAATGTCGGTCAGACGCCATTGTGGCAGCGCCTTGGCGCGGGGTGAGTTGATGATCGAGTTATAGACCCGTTGGGCCAGAGGCATTTCCGACAGCAACCCTTGGATTTGTTCGACCAGCGGGCCGTTCAGCCCGATTTCGTCCATGGGTGCGTCCAAAAGGGCGGCCAGGTGTTGGGTCAGGTTGTTGCGCATCTGATCGCGCCCGCTGCCCTGGAACGCGACGGACCAATCCAGTTCCATCCATTCCTTGACCAGTCCCTTGTTCATCGGGCCCTGTTGACCAAGCATCAGATAGATTTTCAGGCTTTCGTACAGAAAGTCCGTGTTGTTCATATTCGCCTGCATCTGTTCCTCAAGACGGAGCAGAAGGCGCGGCAGCATGTGTTCATTCAGGGCAGCGCGGTAGGTTTGGCCAGCCTGGTTGCCGATGTTTTTGCCTTGATACAGGCCCCAGGTCAGAGGCCTATCCGGGCTGGGATCGCCAGCCGCCGGGTTGGCAGGCATAGCGCGCAAAATATCAAGTGCGGGGACGATCCCGGGCAAATCGCTGTCTTCGATCGGGCTGCCGGGAATTTGGGACGCGGCAGAGCGGTAGGATTCCACACTTTCCGACGCGCCAGCCAGCATGGCAGAGTTGCCAACATAGCTGCGGGCCCAAACGGCAGTCATGCCGATACCGCCAATAATGGCGGCGGTGATTGCGGCGTATTTGGTCCAGCGATAGCGGCGTTCGACCTTGTCGTCGGCGCTGACCAGTCCGGCCTCGGGGAACATGACCCCTTGGAACAGGCGCGTCAGAAAGAACGAGCGTCCGGTGCCACGTCCAGTGCCGATGGCCTGACGGCCAATCCCGAAAGTACGTGCCATGCCCATCATCAGACGGTCAATTGGCGTTCCTTCTTGGGTGCCGGAGGTGAAATAGATTCCGCGCAGCAGGTGGCGTTTTTCAAAACGGTTGTCTTGGAACACTTCGCCCAGAAAGGTGCGGGCCGTGGCACGGACAGATGCCACCTGTGCCGGAAAACTGGAAATAAGTGCGCGACGCTGGTGGTCGGTTTCCTGCTGCATCCGTTCCAGGGATTGCGAGTTCAGTTGCGCAAGCAGCGTGCTGAATTCTTCGTCAAAGGCGGCGACGGGCGAAAGTTCTGCCTTGGTCTTTTTCGGCAGCGGCAGGGTGAAACCCCAGACCTGTTCGCGCTCTTCCTTGCCCATGTTGTCAAAGAATTCGGTAAACCCTGCGATCAGATCGGACTTGGTGAACAGGATATAAACCGGGAACCTGACCCCCAGTTTTTCGCGCAACTCGTGCAAGCGACGGCGGATCGCGGCCGCGTGACTTTTTTGCGATGCTTCGTCCTGAAGGGACAGATCAGACAGGGACACAGCCACAATCGCGCCGTTGATTGGCTGACGCTTGCGGTTTTTCTTCAGCATTTTGAGGAAACCAAGCCAACCGGCGTTATCCTCGGATTCGCCGCTGTCTTGTGTGGTGTAGCGGCCTGCGGTGTCGATCAGAACAGCGTCATTGGTAAACCACCAGTCGCAGTTGCGCGTGCCGCCGACGCCGCCGATGCTGGCGGAGCCTGTGCTTTTGGCGAGTGGAAAATTCAGGCCTGAATTGACCAGCGCCGTCGTTTTGCCCGCACCGGGGGGGCCGATGATGACGTACCAAGGCAGCTCATAAAGAGAACGCCGCCCCTTTTTGGTCTTGCGCAGGGCCGTCAACGCTTCGCGCATCTTGCCTTTGAGCTCGCTCATTTCAGCTTTGACAAGCTCGTCTTCTTCACCTGAATCGTCATCGACGGAATCGACGATGTCTTCTTCCATCTGTTTTTCGCGTTTGGAACGGCGCAGGATGATCAAAAGGATCGTGGTCAAGGACAGCAGCAGAATGACCGCAAGGGTGATCAAGCGCGAAAGGGCGCTGGCAAACGGCTGGCTATCACCAAATGCAAGGAACGGTCCGGCGAACCAGACCAAGATGCACAAAGCAAGCGCCACAAAGATCGTGATCGAAATACCTGGCCCCAGGTTGCGAATTTTTTGGATGATCATGTGGCGTCCTCTCTCACAAGAACGATTTCAATGCGGCGGTTCTTGGCCCGACCATCCCGTGTTGCGTTGTCGGCAATGGGATCTTTGTCGGCTACGCCTTCGGCTGTCAGTCGGTCACTTTCTGCAATGAGATCCGCCAGCTTGCGCATTACGGCCTCTGCGCGCGCGAGCGACAGGCTTTGGTTAGAGGGGAAACGTGATGATCTGATCGGCACGTTGTCCGAGTGACCAACAACAATAATTGGACCGGCTGTGTCGTTCAGAGCGTCGGCGACTTTGGACAAGGGGTCGTGGAAATCAGGTTCCAATGCATCCGATCCAGAACCGAACATGCCTGAGCCTGCAAGGCGCACAGTGATGGTTTGCTGATCCTGGAACACTTCGACGATGCCAGTTTCAATTTCCCCCTCAAGAAATCCGATCACGCGGTTCATTTGCGCCACAGGTGGTGGCGGAGGAGGAGGTGGTGGGGGTGCACGGCGCATCAATTCGGCCACAGTCCCGGAATCAAGGACCGAAAGCTGGCCCAAAACCCGGTCGGTTGAGCGGTTCAGCACCCAGCTGAGTGTCAAAAAGACAGCCATCATCATCAGGGCGACTGTTGCAGTGGTGATCCACAATGGTTTCCAGATCGACAGAACCTTGTGCGGTTTGTCTTCGCCCTTCCAATGGGGGGACAAATCCTTTTCCATGAGGCCGCGTTGGGCGCGGATAATGCGGGCCAAGCCAGCGCGGATTTGCAGGTGCTTGTCGGTGCCATGCTGTTCGACACGCAAACGTCCCTCGAACCCGAGGGAGAGGCACATATACAAAAACTCCAGCAGGTCGATATTATTTGCAGCTTCTTTTTCGAGCCGGGCAAGCAGGTCGAAAAAGCGGTCACCGCCCACGGTTTCCTTGTGGAAGGTACCGACCATGGATTGCTGTGCCCAGATCGATTCACTGCCCCAAGGGGTATTCAGAACGACATCGTCCAGCGTGGCGCAAATCGCATAGCGGGCGATTTTCACGTCCTGCGCGTCGACGCCATGTTGCAATGCGCGGTTTTCAAATTCGCGCACTTCGGCAACGACCGAACGGCGCAGTTTTTCGGGATCCATGTGCTGGGCACGGTTGCGGATACGCGACACTAAGGAAAACAGGGTCGCAGCGGCGGCGTTGATCCGGTTCATACCGGTCATGCCCTGTTCGACACTGGGCTCCGTTGCGCTGGATTCGGGGGCTTGCGACTGCGGGATTCCCATTGGCTGCGCTGCACCGCCACCACCCTGAGGGGGGTATGCGGCTGGTGCGGGTCGTGCGGGGCTCGAATCGAAATTCGGGCTGGGCGCAGCAGCAGGTTTGGGTGCCATATCGCGACGCCCACCGGGGTTCGGCCTGATGATCGTCCGGTCGGCATCATCCGGTTCTGCAAATGGGTCGTTATCGGACATCCGTAATTTTCCCCGTCTAAAAGTTTTTTAACCCTGCCTGATGGCCCACAATTCCATCTTCAGGCCGGGGAATTCCCCGGAAACATGTACTGCAATTCCGCCAGATGTCGACATTTTGCCCCAATGGGCGCTGTCGCCATCCAACTCAAAATATACGACCCCGGCATGGTACGGAATCTGGCGTGGTGCCACTGGCAATGGGCGCAGCGGGATCCCCGGCAGGGCCGAGTTGACCAACTGGCGGATTTCCTCGACCGGGCCAATCTTGGCTTGGTTCTGGAAATGTCGACGTACGTTTTCGGCAGGTATATCTGCCTGAACTGCCAACACGAACCCGGCGTTGGACAACAGTTTGCGGTCGGCAATGATACCAACGCTGATGCCGTATTTGCGCGGATCCAGTGGGATCGAAATCGCAGTCTGTTCCAGAACTGAGCTAAGGTACTGGCGCAGGGTGCGGATCACCGGTTTGAACGTATTTGTCAGATTGTCATGGGCATAGGCCGGAAATTCTGGCGCGGCCTTGTCGGCGGCCATGAATGTCGACAATTCACCGGCCAACGTAATGCAGGTGCGATAGAACGCTTCGGGATGCACGTTTTCGATTTTGACCAGATGCTGAATCAGCGGCTGCATTTTGTTCACGGACATCAACAGCAGGAAATCGGAAATCTCGGCCACACCTTTGGTGCTGCCCCCTTCGGATAAACGGCCAGACAGCGCGGTTTTCCTGTGGTTCAGCAATCCGTCAAGTTCGCGGGCAAACCCATTCAACGGGGCCGCAGCCTGAATATCAAGGCACGAGGGGATGAACCCCTTGTCCAGCAACACTTCCTTGTCGGGCTTGACCTCGATGATCTTGGCGATGGGGATGCACAGCCGGTCGGCCATATCGTCAACAGCCAATGCAAACTGCAGGCGCAGTTTGCCGACACCCATGGTCACAGCCTTTTTGCCGGACGAGGTGACGTCAGTAACTTCCAATTCACCGGGGCGCATGCGGGCGGCGGACAATTCCGCACCGGTCATATCAACCTCAAGCGCGCCTTGGCGGCGTTGCGGGACAGTCAGGTAAACGATGCAATCCTTGATGCCCTCGGGAACATCCAAGGCGGGTGGATGATCTTCGGCGGCGGGCACACGAAAGACGGTGCCGTCGGGCGTCAGGCCCGAACATGATGTGATAGCGAATTGGCCAAACTTCAAAACTTCTTCGTCGATTTCAAGTTTGTTGACACCCCAGACATAAGGCGACACCCGACGTGCCAGACCTGCCACCAAACTTTCAGTGTAACGGTCGGCCTGCTGGAAGTGGTGGGGTTGCAGAAACAGCCCCTCTGTCCACAACACCTTGCTGTCCCAAGACATCAGGTGCCTCTCAATCTATCGCAGTTGTTCATTTCAACTTGTCCAATTGTTCTTGATAGGCGCGGGCGAATTCCTTGGCGAACAGCTCTTGGAAGTCGTTTTCAGCCTGATCTGAAATCTCTGTATACATGCTTTCGTAGATTTCCCAATAACGCGCTTTGCGACTTTTCAGCATGCCACTCATACTCTTGTCCGCGCCGATCTTTTCTTCAAGTACAGCGGGGTCGAGTTTTTTGAGAATTCCTTTTAGTGCGGCTTCCATACCCGTCAGCATGGCAACTTCGTGCGCCTTGATGTCTTTGAGGGCCTCGTTCGTCGCCTCATTCGCTTCAAGATAGCCGCGGGCGGTGGGCAGAACCATCGCCTCGATCGCCTGATCCGGGCTGATCGAGAATTTCAACGGGTTGTTGCCGCCCATCTGGATCATGGTCTGTTCGATGCGAAACTCTGACTTTATCGACTGGCGGGTCATCAGGATTTCGCGCAGCCCCTCGATCATGGTGCGCAGAACAGAGCCAAGGCGGCTCATTGTTTCGGGCAGTTCCTGATCGGTGACTTTGACATCTCCGGCACCCAGCTGGGTCAGAAAGGCGCGCGCGGACACGTCGGGTCCGCCCATCATGGCGGCAGGGGGTGCGGCCTGTGGCTGTGGCGGTGGTGGTTGCATCGGCGCGGGCGAAACGGGCATGGGCGATGGTGCGACATGCGCGCGCGCGGCAGGCGCGGGAATTGGTGCCGCAGTTTGGGGCGGTGCGGGCTGCATCGGTGCGGCAAACGGATCTGCCGGGATGGCAGTGGCCGCCCGTGGTGTCGGGGACAGGAAATCATCATCCCAATCGTCTGGGATCGCTGAACCAGAGGATGATGCCGCATGGCTGGGCATCGAAAAATGATCACTGGCTGCGGAATTGTGCATGCCCGCGCTGCCGCCCTGCCCCGCATAGGGGTCCGGGGCGGGTGCCATCAGATCATCGTCTTCCCCCAAAGGGGGCAGCAAGCCGTCATCGCCAACCTCTTCGCGAACCATGCCGCCGGGGCCAGTGGGCGCGCCACGGCCAACTAGCAAATCGTCAAGAAAGTCGCCGCCGTCGCCGGGCGCATCAAGCAGATCCGCATTGCTGGGCGCGTTGCTGGCCATACCATGCGAAATCGGGCCTTCAGCCATTGGATCAGGCAGGAAATCGGCAGCGGCTTCAGAGGTAATGCTGACCAAAATCTCGTAGGGGCCAACTGAAATGATGTCGCCATCGTTCAGCGGTGTGGGCGTGGTGCCAAGCGCCAGCTTGCCATAATTCAAAAAGGTGCCGTTTGTCGAAAAATCGACAACAATTACATTCCCATTGTGATCTTCGATGGCGCAGTGCCGTTTTGAAAGTTCACGGTTGGGATCCGGCAAGACGACGTCATTCTCGTTGCCACGGCCAAGCGTCAAACTTGGGCCGTGCATAGAAATGGGGTCGCCATTGCCCGGAATGCTGCCGGTAGACTGGAAGCGTAGAGTAATCGCCATTCTTATTTAGCCGCCTGTGAGTACCGTCGGTGCACCCGCGATAATGGCACCACCAAGGCCACACAAGTCCCCGATGCGTGCGGCTGGCATTTTGCCGATCAACACGGTCGTGGACCCTTTTGCGATTGGATGGGGCGGAAAGTTCGCGGCAGGCGGCGCGATCATACCCAGACACAAGTCCGTCACACGCGCGGCCGGCATCTTACATACCAAAACGGTTGGGCAGCAGGGTGGCATGATCGGCAAAGGCGCGCCCATGGTGCAGGGCCCGGTATGCATATCAGCAAGTCGTGCTTGGGGAGGACCCGGCATCAGGCTGTTCCTTCTGTTGTTTTATCGGTGGCATCGTCTGTCTCTTCTGCCAACTCTATCTTGCCATTGCCCCCTCGTGCAATGTCCAGCGCCCGGTCAATCGTAACTTGGAAGCATCGATCCGGATTTGGACCGACTTTTAGGGTTTTTAGGTTCATCCCAAAGCAGCAGGCAGACACCACCCCAATCGGGGCGGGTATTTCGGCCATGTCACCTTCGCCAAGGTTGCCAGGGGCATAATACGCAGCCGTCGCACAGGGCGCAGCCTCGTCACCGGTTGATTCGTTTTCCAGAACCAGCCGCAAACGTTCACGATTTTCGACCGAAGGGTCGAATACCCACGCTTCTGCGGACGTCAGGCACATGCTTTTTTCGTCAGGTTCGATGATGTCACGGCCCGCGATACAGGCCCACCAGACGCATTCACGCGGCGGCAATGACACCGATAGCAAGCGCAGTATGTCGATATGCGCATCTACCTTTTCCAATTCCTCCAGCACGGCTTTTACCGATGCAGAGGCGGGCAATGACAACTTGGTTTCAAGCTTGGCATTGGCCGCGGCCAGCAACCGCGCTGCGGGTTGTTCGGGCACTTTTTTGAGGTTTTCGAAACGTTTGGTCATTCAAGGCCTCAATTGATCATTGTCACGCCACCGGACAGGGTAAGAACCGCATCCGCTTTGACGGTGGTAAGCGGGGACTTGATATCGGCAGTGGCCGTCCCCTGGATATTGACCATAATGCCTTTGATCGTGATGCCGGACTGGTCGATTTTGATCGAGTTTCCACCGACCTTCAGCATGATTTCCTGCATGGCTGTTACGGTGACTTTGCCCAAAGACGTATCCAGGGTGTAGTTGCCTGTCTTGATTGTGTGCTTTTCATTGCCGGTCTTCACTTCGCGGGTCACGTTGCCGGTTTTGATCGTTTGGGTATAGTTCCCGGTCTTGACCGTCTGTGTATGGTTGCCGGTGATTGTCTGTTCCGACTTACCTTCGATGGTTTCCTTGTGATCTGTTTTGACAAAGATCTCTTGGTTGCCCTTTTCCACCTTAAAGACGTGATCGCCGGTCTTGAGCGTTTCGGTTTTGTTGCGATGGATCGTCTGGGTCAGGTCACCGTCGTCCTTCTTTTCCAGACCAATCGTAATGGTGGCATTGTTCTTGATGATCTCTGTATAGTCCTTTTCGGACTGCAGTCGGACGAACTCCGCATCCTTTTTGTCTTCGAACAGGAATTCGTTGAAATTGGACGCGGCCCCTTCCTTGGTGGAGCGGGATTTGATGCCAGTCTGCGTCTTGTTGGCGTCCAATGCATAGGGCGGTTTGTTATCGGCGTTATATAGCATGCCTGTACAAATCGGACGATCCGGGTCGCCCTCTTCGAATTGAATGACCACCTCTTGGCCGACGCGTGGGATTGAAATCATACCCCAATTCTTGCCGGTCCATGGCATGACGCAGCGGACCCAGCAGGTGGTTTTTTCGTCGGCTTTGCCCAAACGATCCCAGTGGAACTGCACTTTGATCCGGCCATACTCGTCGGTATATATTTCTTCGCCGCTTTTGCCGGTGACAACTGCGGTTTGCAGACCCATTGAACGAGGCCAAGGGGTGATCTGCGGCGCGCGATATCTTGCGCTCTTGGGGATCACATCAAACACAATGCGATAGGTATCTGAGTTGTCTTCGTCGACGGGCAAGGTGCTGTCGAACAAAGGCGTCTTGGTTTCAGCGTCTTCGTAATCCGTTTCGATCTGCAAATGGTGTACGGCGCGCGTGACCAGATATTCGATGTTGTTCGTGGTGCGGGGGTGATCCTGCAACTTGAATGTTTGACCAACACCCAAATTGCGTACGTTCCCGGCACCGCGTGACAGTTTGTGACGCACCGCCTCGGCTTCCATCCGAACTTTTACGAAACTGTCTTCGACGCCTGCGGTCCGATTGTGACCGGGATAGAGATAGTGTTCGAACTTGCTCTTTCTGCTGTGATCGCCCTGCGGCATCTGTTTGACCTTTTTCAGGTCGTTCTTGGGCTTGTCGAAATCATAGTCGTCCATGGTGACTTTGGCGCTGGTCACACCAGTCGTCTCGCTCCAATCAAAGATGTGATCGGTGTTTTTGCGATACTCGCCGGCCTCTTTAAAGGCGAACTCGATCTTGCTGAACTTTGGCGTTGGTTTGTGGGCGCTGATGCTGTCAGCAAGCACCATTTTGAGTTTTTTGGCGTCTTGCGAGAAGTAGTAGTAAATCCCCTCTTCTTCCATCAGTCGCGAGATGAAGTCGAAGTCGCTTTCGTGATACTGAACGCAATACTCCCGCTTTTTATAGTCCCCGGTCGTTTCCTTTTTCACGTCTGACCAGAACCCATAAGGGTCCATTACTTCCTGAATAATCTCAAGAACAGTCAGTTCCTGAAAAATCCGGTTTTCCAGCGTGCGTGTCAGGAACCACAGCCAAGGGCGTACGTCGGCTACGAAATGGGACATGCCCTGGTACAAACCGACGTAATCGACACCGACACAGATGCCTGTGAAATATCGATCTTCTTCGTCCTTGTCCTTTTGCCCCAGTGTAATTTCTGAGCCAAGAATATCCTGCAGGTCCAATGCTTCGTCGCTCGACAAAAATTCTATCGTCGTTTCCGTCAACGTGCTGAGCGCTTCGATCACGCGGGCATTCTTCAGGTTTACTGGTTTGGAGGAGTATGATCCTTCCATCCAGACCATGCGGTTCTCAAGCTCAAGATCGCTATCTGCCATATCAATTCTCCTTGGCCCCTAAATGGGCCTTATTCATCCGATTCGATTAAACAATTGTCAGTCCGCAAACGAGCGACGATCTCTGGGTGGATTGCCCAACAGGATGCTAATGAAAACCCTTCGCCCATGAACCGTCTTGCGTCAAAAATAGAGTCGAAATTCATACATAGGATGGGTTTAGGAAATTCCCCATCCGCCAGTAACACCTGGTTTAAATGATCATCACCCTTGTACAGGTAATAACTGCGTCGTTCGATCCCCAATAAAATGATTGAGGGCTCGTCCCCGTCGCCTGGGCCGTCACTTGGTGTTCCGTTCATTGCGTTCATTTAAAGGCCCTCCAACAAGGCAGCAAGGTCAGGATCCATTTCGTCATCGTCCGAGCCGTCGGTATCGTCGTCGAAACCAGCCAGCAGATCATCAAGGGACGTGTCTCCGTCATCCCCGTCTGTCGACGTATCATCCTCAAGCCCTGCGAGGAGATCGTCAAGCGATGTATCTTCGTCCGCCGCGGCATCGTTGTCGCCACCGGCCTGCAGTGTGACTTCCAAATTGGCCGACTTCGGCCCTTTGCGCGGCGCAGGCACGTTTGCCTCCCACGGGCCTGCAATCGTGGCCCCGCCCAGCGAACGGAACGACCCAAGGCGGATTTCGTTGCGCCCTTTGATCCACAAAACCGGCATGTATCCACGACCTAGTGTAGCTTGTGCCGGGTCACTTGTCAGGTTTCGTTCTGTACACGGCAGCGCGACCTGATCGCCGTAGCGGTCATTCACATAAAAGAACGGCAGATCTCCGAGCGCCATCATCGACCCAAGATCCATTGCCTTGCCGTCTTTTTTGTAGGTACCAGCCAGCAGGATGGCGATCAGAATGACGGGGTTGGCCCACAACATGCCTTTCAGGCCTTCACGCGGCGAGAACTCTTCGAACTCGAACGCATAGACGGGATCGGATTTCGCACCATAGGGTTGGCGCAGCAGGAACCGGGGCGAGGCAAGGGCGACATAGGCCGCCTCGGGAGTCTGGCGCAGGGTGTCCCACGTCTTGGCCACCAGCGGGTGGCGGTCTTCGGTTGCGACGTCCAGATAGTTGGGGGCCATGGCGGAAAAGAACGGGGCATCGACATGCAAACCGACCTGCCCGATCCGGGCCAGCAGTTCCGCATGGGGCGGCGTTTCTTCAAAGGTGTAAAGGCCGAACAACGCGGAAAACCCGCCTGCCCCTTCTTCGGGATCCATTACATCGGTGACCAGCTTGAACAAGCCGCTTTCCGACAGATCCTCTTGGGCAGCGAGATCTGCGGCCAATTCCTCTGCAGAGACATCGTAGAGCACAATTTCCAGTTTAGAGTCTGTTTCGATGCGCCGCGCCAAAAGATCAAGCGACCGCCACTGCGATTCTATGGCCTGAAATTCCGGGTGGTGCAGGATCAGGTTCATCGCTGAACTCAACGCTTCATCCACTGCCGTCTTCATCGCGGCCGCACCTGCATCAGGGGCCTTCACGACATGAGGGCCGATGATCTGGGCAATCAGCGCGTCAGCCGGACCCGCTTGGGTCAAGGTGCCGCGTGTGTCGCCAATCAGAGCCTGAAAGTCGGTCAGCTTCATGTTCGTCGGCATCGACGAGCCCGCCGAGCGTTTGGGCAGCTTGATCGGCGTGGCATAGGTTTCGGACCATGATTTCAGCCGCTCGACCGCCTTGTCGGCCATCGATCCGACGCCCAGTTGCTGGCGTACACCCGATATCGCCTCAAACAGTTCTACATTGTCATAAAGCTCGTCCGGATGCAGATCATCCATCTCTTTCAGCTTTATTTCGACGCCTGTGCCGCCCTCGCCGATGGGCAGAACCAGCGTGGTGCCGAACCCTTCGATAATCTCGTCAATGGTATCAACGTCCAGCGGAATGGGTTTGCGATTGGCCAGCCCCTCACCCGTTTCCATCAGCCCGCGCGCCGCACGGCCCGTAAAGTCGCCAAAGACGGCCATACGGAATTTCTTGCGGTTCAGAACATCGCGGCTGGGGCGCGGTACGCTGACGGTCCCAAAGGGCGATTGGGTCGGTCCGGTGTCCGGCGCATTGGTCGTGTCTGCGGCCATGGTTTCACTCTCTTCTGGTGTGTCATCATCCAGACCCGCCAGCAGCGCATCCATATCATCATCGGCGGGGGGCGCATCTTCGGTCGGTGTGTCGTCGTCAAGCCCGGCAAGGATATCATCCAAATCGTCATCACCGCTTGGCGCGGGTTCGGGCGTGTCCAGCCCAGCGAGCAACGCATCCATGTCGTCCTCTGGTGGCGTGTCAGGCGTGTCTAACCCGGCCAATATATCATCAAGGTCGTCGTCCGCGCTTGCGTCCTCTTCGGCGGTATCCAGACCGCCAAGGATGTCATCCAACGAGTCCTCAGCCGCCTCTGCAGGTTCGGGCGCGTCCAAGCCGCCGAGGATATCATCAAGGTCACCCCCCCCGTCCGCATCAGGGGCAGGCGTATCAAGGCCCGCGAGGATGTCGTTCAAGTCGTCATCTTCTGCGGCTTCTGGCGCGGGCGCTTCCAACCCGGCGAGAACGTCGGCGAGTTCGTCCACTTCTTCGGCTTCGGGCGCTGGAGCATCGAGGCCTGCCAATATGTCGCTCAGTTCGTCGGCCTCTTCCGGCTCTGGCGCTGGCGCTTCCAACCCGGCGAGAACGTCGGCGAGTTCGTCCACTTCTGCGGCTTCGGGCGCTGGAGCATCGAGGCCTGCCAATATGTCGCCCAGCTCGTCGACCTCTTCGGGCTCTGGCGCTGGGGCTTCCAACCCGGCGAGAACATCGGCGAGTTCGTCCACTTCTTCGACCTCTCGTGCGGGGGCATCGAGGCCCGCCAGAATATCACCCAGTTCGTCCGCCTCTTCTGGTGCATCTTCGACCAGTTCGATACCTGCGAGGACGTCCGCAGTCGCGTCTTCCTCCGGCGCATCCTCGATGATTTCGATACCCGCGAGGACGTCGGCGGTTGCGTCTTCTTCCGGCGCATCCTCGACGATTTCAATGCCCGCGAGCACGTCGGCAGTTGCGTCCTCTTCCGGTGCATCTTCGACGATTTCGATTCCTGCGAGAACATCGGCAGTTACGTCTTCTTCCGGTGCATCCTCGATGATTTCGATACCCGCGAGCACGTCGGCGGTAGCGTCCTCTTCTGGCGCATCCTCGATGATTTCGATACCCGCGAGCACGTCGGCGGTTACGTCTTCCTCCGGCGCATCCTCGATGATTTCGATG
>ENA-OQVM01000719-OQVM01000719.1-marine-metagenome-genome-assembly--contig:-NODE-719-length-49023-cov-8.138847_pt1 | contig 49023 bp, 47 predicted proteins | sample MGYA00237776_ERZ505498 | MGnify/ENA primary metagenome ERZ505498 (study PRJEB26159, sample SAMN06265151) | marine metagenome | isolation source: Helgoland LTER site | place: Germany:Helgoland, sampling...
AGAAGAGAGGTACTATGCACAATTCAATGCGTTAGATATGGTCGCGTGAGACGAAGTAATCAGCCTCCGGCAAACAAAGGGCGGTTCATGTTGCCCTTTGCGGTGTTTTTGTAGGTGTTTGTTTTGGTGTTCATAAATGTAATTCTCCTTTAAAATATATAAAAATCAATGATTTAATAATAGCACAGATTAGGGTTTCCTGCCATTTATATAGGATTATAAATGGTGTTTAGCTTTGTTGAGATGCGTTGATCTTGGCTTTCCGATGGCTGCAACCGGCCCTTTGCTATGGCTTCTTTACGTTTTGCTAGATCAGCAGTGTGTTTTAGCCATTTGATGTTCTTCAACTGTTTGTCTGACAGCATTCGATCGTAACTGAAGTAGCTGTTCAAAGACCGAAGGATGTCTTGTTGTTTAGGCGATAAATGCCTTGGCTTGATGTTCTTGAATGAGATTTCACAAAATAGCGTCTCGTTAGGGGTTAAGTTTCTTCTTTTAGACAAAGAGGGTTCCTTCCTTAGGGTAAGTTTAAGAATGACAGCGATGCCATCTGGCCTGCTGTTTGATTGCTTTCCCAAGCAATGTGTTGAGAGATTTTTGTTCTTGGTCAAACGTACTGTGTGTCCAGTAAACAAGGGTCGGTAGGTGGTGCCGTTCTTGCCCGGAGACATACTTGAGCATTGCAACCGGATCGTTTGGGTTCATAACCCAGCTGTCTGGGTCAGAAAGCGTGAAATCAGTAGGATCAAAGCGCCTTGCTAGGTCTGCCTTTGCTCCATCTTTCCATCGCTCAACTCTGCCAGAGGGAAGGGCAATGAGTAGGTGGATGTGAGGGGCGAACTTGCCGCCCAGCGCTGTTTTTTGATGTGTGTGGAGATATCCAAGTGCTGGATAGTCTCGTGCGACTGCCTGACAAGCTTTCCAGTGGTGCCTGTCCGTTAGATAAGCCGTATGTTTTGTTAAAATAACTGAAGCAAAAATCATATCTAAGTATATGATAAAAAACTACAATTTGGCAAAATACAAGTTTCTTCAAAAGGTGGTATTGGTCCCAAAAATTGAAATTTTCTATGATTTTTCTCGCGGGCTACCCCAGAACTGAGACGACTAAAGTGTAGTCCCTTGAACCGGCCTAGCTTCTGCCAAAAAGGAAGGGGTTCACTTATCAATCCCAAATATGGGGGTTTAAGGTTCGGTCAAAGAGAATTATGATTCTGCAAGATGAGGTGATTGGCGAGTTTTTGGCGAGGGTGATTTTCGTGAAAAACAGTGTCTGTAGCTCATTGTTTTAAAAGATAAAAAGGTAGGCCCCGTGGCTCAACTGGATAGAGCAGCCCCCTCCTAAGGGGCAGGTTATTGGTTCGAATCCAATCGGGGTCACCAAAAACACCTGAAAAATATGGCTTATTTACAGGGCTTTGTGCAGATGCTTGCAGAAACTCCCGAGAGCTTTCGGGCCAAATTCTGCTGAAACGGCGGAAATCTCGTACAAAACCTGTACAAAATTCGCAGGTCTTTGCGCATCTTGAGGCCTTCCAATGAGTTGGCGGGTTGCGAATACATGCGCGGAACGGAAGTTCGGCAGCGCGACGCGCAAGCAAATCATCATGTTTCTGGCCGACAAGGCGAGCGACGATGGCTCTGGTATCTGGTGTTCCATGGGGTACTGTCAGAGGAAAATCGCTTGAACCCGGGCGGGCGGCTTCATAGCTTCGCTGAATGACAAAACACTCCCCATTTCGCTACTTTAAAACCAGCCCTGAGGTCATCCGTCTTGCAGTAATGATGTACGTCAGGTTTCCGCTGTCGCTACGCAATGTCGAAGACCTGCTACATGAGCGCGGAATTGACGTTTGCCATGAAACGATCCGATTTTGGTGGAATAGATTTGGTCCGCTTTTCGCCTCTGAAATCCGCAAAGATCGGATCGATTGCAAGCGATCGTATTCAAACTGGCAGTGGCATCTGGACGAGGTTTTCGTGAAGATCAACGGTGAGACGCACTATCTGTGGCGCGCGGTTGATCACGAAGGTGAGGTACTAGAGAGCTTCGTCACCAAACGCCGTGATCGCCAAGCAGCATTGAAATTCCTCAAGAAAATAATGACGCGTTATGGCAATCCGGAAGTGATCGTCACTGACCGCCTTAAGTCATACGGTGCTGCGATGAAGGTGATCGGCAATGCCAGGCGTCAAATGACGGGGCGACGACTGAACAATCGAGCTGAGAATTCACATCTACCTTTTCGGCGAAGAGAGCGAGCAATGCTGCGGTTCCGGCGGCTGCATTCCCTGCAGAAATTCGTTTCTTTACAGGCTTCGATCCTCAACCACTTCAACAATGAACGCCACCTCAATTCACGAACCACTTTCAAACTCAAGCGAACTGCCGCACTTGCCGAGTGGCGGGATCTTTGTTCCGCATAAGTTCACGCAGTCCACCGCGAACCGAGACTAGTTCGAATAAGTCTGACAGCATCTACCCGTGGTGACAGTGCATTGCTATCCTTGATCTAGGACCTTCTTAGCTGCCCGGAAGCACTCCAGCCCCTGAGGGACACCACAATAAATCGCTATGACATGGATAATGGCGCGGATTTCTTCTTTGGACACGCCGTTGTTGATCGCTCCGCGACAGTGCAATTCCCATTCCGACATCTTTCCCAAAGCGCCGAGCATGGACAGATTCATCATTGATCTGGTTTTGGCATCGATGACATCATCACCCCAACCAAAGCCCCAGCACCACGCCGTCATCGCCTCTTGAAACGGTCTGGTGAAATCATCGGCGGCGGCAAGGTTATTTTCGACATATTCTGCCCCCAGCGTTGCCTTGCGCTGTTCGAGTCCTTTGATAAACAGATCTTCGTCAAACGTGTCCATGTTGGCGTCCTTATGAATGAGTTTCTGTCAAAGTGAGGCCCTCAACAATGACGATATTGGCTTTGCACGCGGCATCACGATGGCTTCGGGCCGCTTGGTATTCAGGCGAATTGTAGCAAGCCAATGCTTGATCTCTTGAAGCGAATTCGATGATCACATGGCGCTGAAACTCTTCGCCTTCCAAAGTTTGTGCATCGCCACCCCGCGCAAGAAAGCGTGCGTTGTATTTGCTAAAAGCGGCGGGGGCATATTTTTGATATCCAGCGTAGCGGTTCATGTCTGTCACGGTGACAAAGGCAACCCAGTATCCTTTAGCCATTTTCAGCCTCCGACGCCGTGTCATGCAAGAACTTGTTGGCGATACGTGCCGCATCCGAGATATGATCTTCGACGGCCTGTCGCGCCTTCATTGCATCGCGGCTGAGAATGGCATCGTGTATCGCTACCATATGGCTCATGCCTGATCGTTCGCGGGTCTGATCGGTGATGGTAAGCGTGCGCAATCGGCTGATCCGACCATTCAGGCGTTGAACGATTTCCCAAGCAATGCTGTGTCCCGCCTCTTGAAAAATCAGGTGATAGAAATGTGTCGTTGCTTGCAGAAAATCAGTCCATTCGGTGTCATGGATTTTGTTTTGAAGTGCAGCCAATGCCGCCGAGAGTTTTGGGGCAAATTCTGGCCCTTGCACGTCCGCGCAAGCGGAGGCCGCAGACCCTTCAAGTTGACGTCGAATATCGTAGACTTGTTTGGCCTGATCCCAATTAAGTGTCGCAACAATCGGACCACGGTTGGGGATAATCTCAACTAGCCCTTCAGCCTCAAGATAGCGGATCGTTTCACGCACGACTGTTCTGCTGACCCCAAGTTGTTCACATAGGGGACGTTCGACCAAGCGTGCCCCCGGTGCAAATCGACCGTCAAGAATAGCCTCTCGCAAACGGTTCTGCACGATATCACGTAGCGTTTGTGGGGCTTGGTCAATTTTTTCTAATGTCATTTCAGACTGTTCCATAGCTGACATCATAACAGGACCTTTCTCCAATGAATAGCAGATTGACATACCGTCCTATGGTATACCATCATACGGCATATATTGACACTCCAAGGGAATCCTGATGCCTGCTGAAATTCGCAAGACACTTTTGCATGTCGAAAACACACTGATCGAAGGCGGCAAGTCTGCAGAGACACCTTTGAAAATGATCGCGGCGATTGCCGTCATCCGGAACCCGTGGGCGGGTCGTGGGTTTGTCGAAGACCTGTCACCAGAAATTCGCGATTGCGCTTCCGGTCTTGGTGCTTTGCTGACAGAAATGGTTCTAGATACTGCGGGCGGCGGCGACAAAGTCGAAGGATATGGCAAGGCCGGGATCGTTGGCCTGAATGGCGAGATAGAGCACGCCTCGGCCCTGATCCACACACTGCATTTCGGTAATCACTATCGGAACGCGGTTGGTGCAAAATCCTATCTGTCGTTCTGTAATACACGCGGTCCAGCGAATGCCCCGTTGATGATCCCCTTGATGGATAAGAACGATGCCGGGAAACGGTCACATTACCTGACGATCCAGACCTCCGTGGCGGACGCCCCTGCCAGCGACGAAATTCTGATCGCGCTGGGTGCCTCAATCGGGGGTCGCCCGCATCATCGGATCGGCGACCGCTATCAGGATCTGAAGGAGTTGGGGCATGACGTTGACAACCCTGCGTCTGTCTAAGTCGGATCAAACCGTTGCCCTACGTGATCAAGGAGTTGGTGCACCACTGTTGTTAATCCACGGTGTAGGGATGCAATCGGCAGCTTGGTGGCCACAGATTGACGCCTTTAGCAAAACCCACCGTGTGATTGCGGTGGACATGGCGGGACATGGCGGAAGCTCCCCTCTCGCGGTAGGTTGCGATTTGCGTGACTTTGTCGCGTGGTGTCATGATGTTGTGCAGACTTTGGATGTCGGTCCTGTGAGTATCGCGGGTCATTCCATGGGGGCGTTAATCGCCGGTGGATTTGCAGTAGAGCATCCCGAACTGACCACGCGCGTTTGTCTTATCAACGGCGTTTACCTTCGGGATGCCGCAGCACGAGCGGCGGTGGTTAACCGTGCAGACCGGATCAAAGCGGGCGAGATCGACCTCGAAACCCCGTTGTCACGATGGTTTGGAGACAGTGCAACAGATGTCGCGGCCCGAGCCCAGGTCGCCGGATGGCTAAGCGCAATGGATCAGGAAGGTTACTCTACTGCCTATAATGCGTTTGCGCGGGGCGACGCGACCTATGCGACGCAGTACGCCCAAATCACATGCCCTTTTGTTGCGCTCACAGGGGGCGACGATCCAAATTCAACGCCCACTATGTCACAGGCGATGGTCGCGCATGCACCCGATGGCCATGCGATCGTCATCGAAGGCCACCGGCACATGGTGACGTTGACCGCGACGGAGATGGCAAATGCGCATTTGCTAGCATGGTTGAAAATGCCCCTGCCGAAAAGGAACTGCAATGACGTCGCTTGATCCCCGCGCCCTGCGCAATGCCTTTGGTAGCTTCATGACGGGCGTGACCGTCGTGACCACATATGGCAAAGACGGCGATCCGATTGGCTTTACCGCGAACTCGTTTTCGTCGGTGTCGCTGGACCCACCAATGTTGTTGGTTTGCCTGGCCAAGACATCCAAGAACTATGACGCATTGATATCGGCAGATGGATTTGCGGTGAATGTTCTCGCCGAGACACAGATCGAGATATCAAACACCTTTGCCCGCCCCGTTGAAGACCGCTTTGCCACGGTCGATTGGGCAAACGGCCCGCATGGATCGCCTATCATCGCGGACGTGTCGGCTTGGTTTGACTGTGCGATGCACAAAACGGTTGATGCGGGCGACCATGTCATCTTGATCGGCTCAGTCATGGCCTTTGTGGAAACGGCAAACCCCGGACTTGGTTACGCCCGCGGGGCTTACGTGACCCCCGCAATGTCGGCGGAGGCCCTGGCACAAAGCAGTAATCTGGTCGTCTCAGCCGTTATTGAACGCAACGGTGAGGTCTTGCTGATCGACGATACGAACGGCGGTTTGGCCCTGCCTGAAACGGTTGTGAACGATCAAGGCACAGCGGCGGCCGTGCAAAGCTTGATCGATGCAACCGGTTTGACTGCGCAGCCGGGATTTATCTATTCTGTCTTCGAAGATGTGGTGCGCAAGCGCCAACATATCGTGTTTCTGTGCTATGCCGCGCAAGGTTCTCCGAAGAACGGCACATTCGTGCCACTGACCACAACTGGTTTAGATGACGTGTCCGATCCCGCAATTCTGACCATGCTTGAACGCTTAGGACGCGAAGCCGTAATTGGCAGCTTTGGCATTTATTATGGAAACCAAAACAGCGGCGAAGTCCGCCCGATAGCCTAGGGGAACCACATGCGATTTTCACTTTTTGTCCATATGGAACGGACCTCGGCCGAACAGGACCAACGCGAACTCTATGACAATTTCGTAGCTCTCGCAAAGATTGCCGATGAAGGCGGGATGCACTCAGTTTGGACGGGTGAACATCACGGGATGGATTTCACCATCGCACCAAACCCGTTTTTGAACCTTGTTGATCTGGCGCGACAAACCAAGAATATTCGCCTTGGCACGGGCACGATCATTGCCCCATTCTGGCACCCGATCCGATTGGCAGGAGAGGCTGCCATGACGGATATGATTGTGAATGGTCGCCTTGAGCTTGGCCTTGCGCGTGGAGCATATAACTACGAGTACGAACGTATGGTCCCAGGTATGGATGCATGGGACGCGGGTCAGCGGATGCGCGAATTGATTCCTGCCATTCAAGGATTGTGGAAAGGTGACTACGCGCAAGAAGGCACGTATCATTCGTTTCCAAAGTCCAGCTCATCGCCTAAGCCAATGCAGGAAAACGGCCCGCCAATTTGGGTCGCGGCGCGTGATCCGAATAGCCACGAATTCGCGGTTTCAAACGGCTGCAAGGTGCAAGTCACACCGCTTTGGCAAGGCGATGCTGAGATCACCAAGCTGATGGAGACCTTCAACGCTGCCTGCGCAAAATTCCCAGACGTGCCGCGCCCCGAGATAATGTTGCTGAACCACACCTACATTGCAGCCGACGCAGCCGACGCGCAACTTGCCGCAGAAGAAATCAATCGGTTCTATTGCTACTTTGGCGCATGGTTCAAGAACGAACGGCCCGTGTCGCAAGGCCTAATCGCGCGGTTGTCAGACGAAGAGATTGCAGCACATCCGTTCTATTCGCCCGAGGCGATGCTGCGTGATAATGTCATTGCGACGCCTGACGATGCAGTTGCGCGGATCAAAGGATATGAAGATCTTGGCTATGATGAATATTCATTCTGGATCGACAGCGGAATGAGTTTTGAGCGGAAGAAAGCCTCGCTTGAGCGTTTCATCAAAGACGTCATGCCAGCCTTCGCATAAGGAAACACTATGCAGCAGTTTCAACACTATATCGGCGGGATATTCTCGGACGGCAGCGCCCAATTCGAAAGCCGTGATCCGGCAACAGGTGACGTCTGGGCCATGATGCCCGAAGCGCGGGCGGATGATGTCAACGCCGCCGTAAACGCGGCATATGATGCGTTCTTTGATCCGACATGGGCAAATATGACGGCCTCGGCGCGAGGCAAACTGCTATACCGTTTGGCTGATCTGATCGCTGAAAACGCTCAGGTCTTAGCCAAGTTAGAGACGCGCGATACCGGCAAGATCATCCGCGAGACGTCGGCCCAGATCGCTTATGTTGCAGAGTATTATCGCTACTACGCAGGACTTGCCGACAAGATCGAAGGGGCGCATTTGCCTATCGACAAACCGGACATGGAGGTCTGGCTGCGCCGTGAACCTTTGGGCGTTGTCGCAGCCATTGTTCCGTGGAATTCACAACTGTTTCTGTCTGCAGTTAAGATCGGCCCAGCTTTGGCGGCGGGTTGCACGGTCGTACTGAAAGCCTCCGAAGAGGGGCCAGCTCCGATGCTGGAGTTCGCACGCATTTTTGACAAAGCAGGCTTCCCGCCCGGTGTTCTGAACGTCGTTACAGGGTTCGGCGCGGAATGTGGAGCGGCACTAACTACGCACCCGAAGGTCGATCATGTTGCCTTTACCGGCGGGCCTGAAACGGCGCGTCAAATCGTGCGAAACTCGGCTGAAAACCTCGCCTCAACCTCGCTCGAACTTGGCGGCAAATCTCCTTTTATCGTGTTCGAGGACGCGGATATCGAAAGTGCCGTGAACGCGCAGGTATCAGGCATTTTCGCAGCGGCAGGGCAAAGCTGTGTGGCGGGATCACGGTTAATTATCTCTAACAAGATCAAGAACATATTCTTAATGCGACTTAAGGAAAAGGCCGAGGCCGTTGTGATTGGGTCACCCGATGACATGGCAACTGAGGTAGGTCCGCTATGTACCAAAGGCCAATTGCAAACAGCCGTGGATCTGGTCGCGGCATCGCAGGCCGCAGGGGCAAAGGTCATTACGGGTGGCATTCCGATTGATGGCAATGGCAACTACTTTCCACCAACAATCATCGATTGCTCTGCTGCGCCTGACGCCCCTTGTCTGACATCTGAGTTTTTTGGTCCCGTCTTATCTGTCCTCAGCTTCGATACAGAGGCTGAAGCCTTGCAGCTTGCCAATGACACGGCCTTTGGCCTTGCATCCGGCATCTTTACCAAGGACCTGACACGTGCCCACCGCATGATACGTGGCATCCGAGCGGGGATCGTTTGGGTCAACATGTACCGCGCCGTCAGCCCCATCGCGCCCTTTGGCGGGCATGGCTTGTCCGGTCATGGTCGTGAAGGCGGCATACAAGCAGCGCTCGACTACACCAAAGTGAAAGCCGTTTGGTTACGCACAAGCGACGATCCAATACCGGATCCTTTTATAATGCGTTAGACGTCAGCCTAATACCATTAACTTAAGCCGTAATTCAGGGACTTGCGTGTCTCGTTGGAAAGGCAGGTATGACCTTGAACTCCGATGAAAAGGTATCAAACGGCGGTTTGGTTGCCGAAGTTGAGTGCAAATTGGGCAATCCTCTTGTAACTGGCTGGCTTCAATAAAAACCAAGACCGGACGTAGGGATGTCTCGCAGCATTTGACGCTAATGGGATGTACCGGTTGCTTCACCCAGCAGGTTAGGCTGAGCCTCATTTCACCTGCAAATAGTATAAGTAGCATGGCGAAGAATGACGCACGCGTGCGGAGCGCATCAATTGGTATAACGCGGAAGTTTGCCTTAAGTTCATTCGCTCGTGGGGCGCGGTCCACGAAAAGGCCGATGATTGGATCTCTCTCAGCAGGTCAGGCGCATTTATTGGCCTGACGGACCAGAACCGGCGACAACCTTCAGAAGTAATGATGGTCTCCCCATCCCAACTGACTTCTGTAGCTTAGGCTGGTGGTGAATACTCGGTGCCCGCGATCCCGGCCATCCGCGTTAGCACGTCGTCGCCCTGCTGCATCATCCAATACAGAAGGTCGATGAATATCCAGTTTTCGGCCAGTTTGTCGCCGTCGCGCCGGTAAATGTCGATCACACGGAATTCGGCATCTATGTCGCTAGCCGGAACCCCCATGAACCCTTTGTGTTTCGCCGTGAAGTTGGGCCAGCCAAAGAACCCGCCAAAGTGACCCTCGGCCAGTTTCGCGCGATGTCCGGTAAAGGATCGATCATAAAACGCAGCGCGAAACGGGCCTGAGTGTTGTTTGGCATAGCGCTCAATTGTGTAGGTCGCACCAATCCCCGCAGGGCCCCACCAAATCATATCATCGTGCCAAGTGCGGGCGAGTTCTTCTTCCAAGGGCAGGCCCAACTGCCACGTCCCAAGATCGCCAATCATCGCGTTGATCGCCTCCAACGTCGCAACACCTGCGTCAGCCGCCTGGGAATCTAGCAACATCCCGTCATGGGTTTGCGGCCCCGGCTGCACCATATGCGCTGCAGTGGCGAGCCCAAACGGATTTTGCCCAGCTTGGATCATCAAGTGCGGAATATCGACGTGCAGCATGGTTTCGACAATGCGCCCGTCCAACACGCGGTTAAACTCACAATAGCGCAGGAACGCCATCTTGCCCGTCGCGACAATCCCAAGCCACGGCGCATCAAACAGCCCCATGAGGTGGCCCATCGATACAACCCACGCACCCTCGCCCACGGTGTTTTCGCCCGCAAAGAAGATATCCTCGCGCCGCTGCAACCGTGTCAAGGACGCCAGCAAAGGCCCCCAAAACAACCGCGCCACATTCGCACTCCCGCGTTGTTCGTAGAATGGGTGCACCCCGCGCCAGTGCCAATCGGGGGTCGTATGGGCGGCCAGCACGGCCTCAATCGTTTCGGGGGTCGCACCTTTCATGTCCGCGTAAAGTGCGCGCACAACTGCCTTTTGATCTTGAAACATTTTTTATCCCTTAACAGCGCCTGCCGTCAGACCAGACACGATCTGGCGCTGGAAGAATAGGATCAACACGAACAACGGTGCCGTGGCCGACACAACTGCCGCAACCGCAAACATAACGTTGCCCTTGGTTTGGGTGGTGCCAAGGAAGGACGCGATCTTCGGGATCATCGTCTGGTTCTCCTGATCCAGCAACATCGCCGCCACAGGAAAATCGTTGTACGCCAGCAAGAAGCTGAACAGCCCCGTCGTAATGACGCCGGGCCACATCACCGGCAAGATAACATGACGGAACGCCTGAAACCGGTTACACCCGTCCACCATTGCGCTTTCATCAAGATCCTTCGGAATATTGCGAAAAAAGGACGTCATCATCCACAGGCTGAACGGCTGGTTGATGGCGACCAGGACAACAATTGTGGTCCCCAAACGCCCCCAAAGGTTCCATTCATAAAACGGCAAAAGATAACCGGACACCAATGTGATCTGAGGCATGGCGCGAAACATCAATGCGGCGATCAATATCCAAAACGCATAATTGTATGTGGACCGCGACAGCGCGTAGCCCGCAAGGGTGCTCAACGTCAAAGAAATCGTAACCACACAAAAGCAGACGATAGACGTGTTCATCACCGCGCGCCCGAATTCTTCGGTTACCCAAGCGCCGTAATATCCGTCGCCCGTAAAGGAGCCACCGGTCTCGATCCTCGTTGACTCACCCGTCAGGGCATAGATCCAGTTCGCCTTCGAAAAGAAATCACCCTCTACCTTGAATGATCCCCAAAGGGTCCACAGGAACGGGAAGGCTGCCATGATCACCCAAAGGACCAAAAACCCAGTCAGGATGATGCGAAGTGACGTCGGTTGTTTGCGGGGGTTGGCTGTGCTCATGGGTTAGGCTCTCTTGAAATCGCGCCACGTGCGCACAAGGACAGGGGACAGAAGAATTCCGACGCACACCACTGTCAAAAGTGAGGTCGTCGCAGCCGAGTTCAGCAACCGCGTCTCTCCGCCAAGATCCGAGAAAATATAGGTTGAAAGCGATTGAGCATGCGCCTCTGCGCTGAACGAAATCAACGGCTCGAAGACGCGGAAATTATCCATCAGCTGGATCAGGGCCACAAATGTCACAAGCGGCATGATGTGCGGGATTGTCACAAACCGCACCCGCTGCCAGCGGTTCGCACCGTCAATCATAGCCGCTTCATCCGCGTCCTGACTGACCGATTGCAGGCCCGCGTAAAACACCACAAAGGCAAAAGGCGCTGCATGCCAAATTCCGTAGACCATCAACATGATCCACATCATTGGCGTTGACGCCTTGACGCTCAAATCGGGGTTGCCTGCTATTGCCTGAATTGCATGCCCCAAAACACCGCGTGCATCGACCATCCAGAACAATACCAGCGACCCGACCAACGGGGTGATAATGAATGGAAGCAACGACACAAAGATCAAAGGGCCCCTGATGGCGCGAGAGGCGGAGTTCACTGCAATCGCGATCGAAAATCCAAGAACGATCGTCAGCGGCGTCACAATAAAAGTAAACGTCAGAGTGAAAATAATGGCACTGTAGAATGGCAGGTTCATCACCTTACTCCACCAGTCGCCCCACCCAGATGACGTGCGCCAGGCTTCGCCCATTTCTGAAAATGCCAGATGTCCGCGGTTGGTGTAATTCTCAAAGCCCACGAAACGGCCCAGCGGCTTTGCCTCGCGCAGGGCAAGGGTCTGTTCCTGGTTGACGGAAGTCGTCTCGTTGCACCCGAACGGCCCGCAGGTCTCAACGACCTCCATGACCTGCTCATGCTGTGCGTGAAAGGACTGCAACACAACTGAAACAACTGGAAAAACGATCAAGAGTAGCATGGCCAAAAGCGACGGCGCGACGAATGTTAGGAATGTTCGATGGTTCACGTCTTGCCCTCGGTTTTCTCGCACGCAATCGTGCTGGAGTTAGAACATCTCGCTCGGTGTAAGCGGCGCACAAACTGTGCACCGCTCTTTCTTTATGGCCTGCCTATTGGGTCACGAAACCAGCTTCGACAGCCGCAGCTGTGTAGGCAGCTTCAATATCGGCCAATGCCTGCTCAGCGGACTCAGTGCCCTGCATGAAATCGGACAATTCCGCACCCAGGGCAGAATGCAACAGGCCTTGAAATGGAACCATCGGGTATGGCTTGGATCCGGCAGCAACGGCTGCCAGAACGCCCTCGTTTGCGACCTGCGGTTCAAAACCTTCGATCAACCAAACGGCTTGGTTCATAGTGTCGTCGTTCAGCAATGCAGGCGACACAGCGTGTGCCATTGAAATGAACGTCGCGGCCGCATCTTCGTCGCTGATGTTCTTGGCCACAGTCCAACCGTCCCACCACAATGTGGTCGCTGGCACACCACTGTCACCCACCGTCAATGGCGCGGTGATACGTGTGTTTTCGTAGACCTGTGGCTCGGATCCTTCATCATCCATCAGCACCTGCGAACGTGATCCCCACATATTCATCAGAGCGATGTTGCCAGCTTCCCACTCCGCGGACGTTGCGTTGGAATCGTGTGTCAGAAAATCCGGATTCATGTAGGCAGACAATGCCTTCATCATTTCCAGCGCCTCAACGCCCTGCGCATTGTTAATTGCAATGTTCGCAGTTCCCGGCTCGAAGAATTCACCACCTGTCCCGATGTACATGTTGTTGAATTCCTGTGCAAGGTTCCAGCCAGCTGCATAGGCTCCACCAAGCGGGTATTCCATCACGCCAGCTGCACGAATTGTTTCTGCGGCTTCCAACATCGCTTCGTAGGATGTCGGGACCTCAATACCGAGATCGTTCAATACGTCTTCGCGGTACATCAACGTTTGCGCGTTTGCCATGAACGCAACCGCCATGACTTTACCGTCAACGGTAATCAGCTGGCTTGGGGACAACGCTCCACCGTATTCGGCAACCAGATCGTCCAAGGGACGGACGACGTCTTCGTTGATCAGCGCAACAATGGATGAATTGGCAACAACAGCCGTTGTGTATTCAGCTGGATCGCCGGACATACCAGCAAGGTTCAGCGTCTGGTGATCGGCTGTCAGGTTTGCTTCGCCCACAATGCCTTCGCAGGATTGGGCCAGTGCCGCGATGGATTGGATCGCTGGGAATTCGTTGCCGATAATGCTCAACCGGCCTTCTGCAGAACAGCCATGGCCACCCGCCAGTGCCGCGCCTGCAGACACGAGTGTGATGGCCGTCGCGCCCATCATTTTTGTAAAGTTAGTCATTTAGATTTCTCCCGTTGGTGTGCTTTTTTTTGGACGCGCTCTATCGGTTCGAATCGGAGTTCGTCATGCATACGTTTGCAATCAAACGGCGGGTTAACCCTTAATGCAAGTAAAAACGCAATTCGGAGACTTGCACGACAAGATGCTGCAAGTGCGAATAAAACAAAGACATATAAACTGCTTGCCGTGGCCCTAGAATCAGAATTACACCTGTTGCATACGTTTGCAAGAAAGGCGCCCTCATGGCCGAAATTCAGCTCAAGAATATCCACAAACGCTGGGGCAGCTTTGTTGGCGTCGAGAACTTTGACCTCACCATTGCGGATCAGGAATTCCTCGTCCTTCTCGGCCCGTCGGGTTGCGGCAAGACAACGACCATGCGGATGATCGCAGGGCTGGAAGACCCCACCGAAGGCGACATCCTCGTGGATGGCAAACGTATCAACCACCTTGAACCCAAAGACCGCGATTGCGCTATGGTGTTCCAGTCCTACGCGCTCTACCCCAACCTCGATGTCTACGAGAACATCCGTTTCCCGCTGCGCATGCGCAAAATTCCATCTTCCGAGCATAAAGAGCGCGTTATGCGTGCCTCGGCGATGGTCGAGCTCGACGATTTCCTACATCGTAAGCCGGCAGAACTTTCGGGGGGTCAGCGTCAGCGCGTAGCCTTGGCCCGCGCCATCGTGCGTCAGCCCAACGTTTTTCTGATGGACGAACCGCTCTCGAATCTCGACGCTAAGTTGCGGGTTTCTACTCGCGCCCAGATCAAGAATCTTAGCCACGAGTTAAAGGTTACCACGATCTATGTGACCCACGACCAGATCGAAGCCATGACATTGGCTGATCGCGTTGTCGTCATGTCCGCAGGCGTGGTGCAGCAGGTCGGCTCCCCGACGGACATTTACGACAATCCAGCTAATACCTTCGTGGCCAGCTTCATCGGTTCTCCTGCCATGAACCTGCTTGAAGGCACGATCGAGGGCGGGACTTTCACCGGCAAGGACGTCAAGATCACTGGACTGCACAGCACGCTCTCCGGCCCAGTCACGCTTGGCTACCGCGCCGAAGACGCAACAATCGGCGGCGCCGCAAAGTCCGTGAGCGCACCGGTCTATTCCATGGAGCTGTTGGGCGATGCCACAATGGTCACATTCCGTATCGGTGGCACCATCGCGACCGTGAAGGCCGACAAAGACTTTCGCGCCAAGATCGGCGAAACCGTCGCCGCGACAATTCCAGCTGCGACCTGCCATCTGTTTGACGCCACGAGTGGCGAGCGGTTGTAACCTGCTCAACCCGATCAAGCTGTAACTGCCACGCCCGAGGAGCATCGCTCATGACCATCCGCCACCTGAAAACCGCCCGCTCAGCCACCGCGCGGGCCGAGGACGACGCCAAAACCCGCGCAATCGTCGAAGCTGGCCTGAAAGAGATCGAAACCAAAGGCGACGCCGCCGTGCGCGAAATGTCGGTGAAGTTCGACAATTACGACCGCGACAGCTACCGCCTGTCCGAGGCCGAGATCGAGGCCCTCGTCGCCAAGGTCACCCCGCGCGAAATGGCTGATATCAAATTCGCTCAAGAACAAGTGCGGGTCTTTGCGCAACACCAGCGCGAAAGCATGTTGGATATCGAAATCGAAACCATGCCCGGCGTGATCCTAGGGCACAAGAATATCCCTGTTCAATCCGTGGGCTGCTACGTGCCCGGCGGCAAGTTCCCCATGGTCGCCTCTGCCCACATGTCTGTTGCCACCGCCTCTGTCGCCAAAGTTCCACGTATCATTGCCGCAACGCCGCCGTTCAAAGGCGAACCCAACCCGGCAGTGATCGCCGCCATGCATCTTGGCGGTGCCCATGAAATCTACGTCATGGGCGGCATCCAAGCCATCGGCGCCATGGCCATCGGCACCGAAACAATTGACCCCGTCCACATGCTCGTCGGCCCCGGTAACGCCTTTGTCGCCGAAGCCAAACGCCAGCTTTTCGGGCGCGTCGGAATCGACTTGTTTGCTGGCCCGACCGAAACCATGGTCATCGCCGATGAGACCGCTGCTGATGGTGAGCTCTGCGCCACGGACTTGCTGGGCCAGGCTGAACACGGCTATAATTCCCCTGCCGTTTTGCTCACCAACTCGGAAAAACTCGCCACCGATACACTGGCCGAAATCGACCGCCTTCTCGACATAATCCCAACCGCGGATACCGCCGGAAAGAGCTGGGAAGACTACGGCGAGATCATCGTCTGCGACACCTACGACGAGATGCTTGAGGTCGCCGACGACATCGCATCCGAGCATGTGCAAGTGATGACAGATCGCGACGATTGGTTCCTCGAAAAGATGACCTGCTACGGCGCCCTGTTCCTTGGCCCGCGCACTAACGTGTCCAACGGTGACAAAGTAATCGGCACCAACCACACACTACCTACCAAAAAGGCAGGGCGGTACACTGGCGGCCTCTGGGTCGGTAAGTTCCTGAAAACCCACAGCTATCAGAGAATTACCACCGACGAGGCGGCCACACTGGTCGGCGAATACGGCTCACGCCTCTGCATGCTCGAAGGCTTCGTCGGCCACGCCGAACAATGCAACATCCGCGTGCGTCGCTACGGCGGCATCAACGTACCTTACGGGACCGGCGCGCCCTACCGCGAGGCCGCCGAGTGAGCCTTCACCCCGCCTTCCAACCCTTCCAGAACGCTCTCACAAGCGTCACAGAGGGGGCGCGGGAAGCCATCGCGCAGGTCATCGCGCCCGATGCGCGTGTTCACCTGTGCTACCCTTTCGGTGACATCACAGGCGGGGACCTTTACGACACCCTCTACGCCCCGTTGCTTGCCGCCATGCCCGATCTGGAACGCCGCGACATGATCGTGCTTTCCGGCACCACCGCCGAAGGCCAGGACTGGGTCGGCTGCATGGGCAACTACATGGGTACGATGACCAAAGCGTGGACGATCAACGGCCACCACATCCCGCCGACTGGTCACTTGACTCATATGCGCTACCACGAATTCTTTCGTATCCAAGATGGTCACGTGACCGAGGCGCAGATCATCTGGGACATCCCCGAATTGATGATGCAAGCCGCTGCTTGGCCAATGGCTCCGCAACTGGGCAAATTCCTATGCACCCCTGCGCCCATGACCCAAGACGGGCTGACCGCGAACGGCGACGGCAAAGCCACAATGGATCACGTCATCGCCATGCTGACGGACCTGTGCAAACATCCCGCCCAAGGCGGCCCCGAAGTCATGAACCTCGAACAGTACTGGCACCCGCGTTTCAACTGGTATGGGCCCGCAGGCATTGGCACCGCACGCGGCATCGCTGGATTTCGAAATTGGCATCAGATCCCATTCTTGCGTGCTATGCCGGACCGCAAACTCGACGCTATGGGCGATCTGATGTCTCACTGGTTCGCCCAAGGGGACTACGTTTGCGAAACCGGCTGGCCCAACATGCGCTTGACCATCACAGATGACGGCTGGATGGGCATCGCGCCTGCAAACACCGAAGTCCTGCTGCGCTCCCTCGACTTCTGGCGCATGGAAGACGGCAATATCCGCGAAAACTGGGTCCTTGTGGACCTGCTCGACCTTTACGCACAATGCGGCGTTGACGTGTTGGCCCGTATGTCTGAATTCAACAAAGCCCGAAGCCTCGGCCCCGTCGAGCTACCCGACAGCCAATTCTCATGACCCTCCCGCGCACGCCTTCCTTTTCCCTTTCTGGCAAACGTGCGCTGGTCACTGGCGCGACCTCCGGCATCGGTGAAGGCTGCGCCGTGGCCTTGGCCGAGGCTGGCGCCCACGTAACCCTAGTCGCTCGCACCGCCACATCGCTCGAGAAACAGGCGGCTGCGTTCCAATCGCACGGCTGGGAGGCCGCCGCCCTCCCGCTCGACATTTCCGACATCGTCGCAACCGAGGCCGTCATCGCCGCCCACGGCCCCTTCGATATTCTTGTCAACTCCGCTGGCCTCGCCCGTCACGCCCCTGCGACAGACACCACACACGCCGACTATGACACCGTTACCGACCTCAACGTCAAAGCCGCTTACTTCCTCACCCGCGCCGTGGCTAAAGGATTGATCGACGCCGGAAAACCCGGCTCCCTCATCAATATCTCTAGCCAAATGGGCCACGTCGGCGGCATCGATCGCGCCGTCTATAGCGCCACCAAACATGCGCTGGAGGGCATGACAAAAAGCATGGCCATTGAATGGGCCCAGCACCAAATCCGCGTCAATACCATTTGCCCGACCTTCATCCGCACACCACTTGGCGAGCAAACCCTCGCCATCCCAGAACGCCGCGCCTGGATCGAAGAGAAAATCAAACTCGGCCGCGTGGGCGAAGTGACCGACATCATGGGCGCTACCACCTTCCTTGCCTCTGATGCCGCCGCGCTGATCACCGGCACGCATCTAATTATCGACGGGGGTTGGACAGCAGACTGATGGGCGCGAAAATCACCTCACTCGAAGTTGCTAAACTGGCAGGTGTCAGCCAATCCGCCGTCAGCCGCGTGTTTTCGGGCGCGTCGGCTAGCCCCGCAACCGCCAAGAAGGTAAAGAAAGCCGCCAAGCAACTCGGCTACCGCCCTAACGTGCTGGCCCGCGCCATGATCACCGGCAAGTCGCGCATCATCGGGCTGATCGTCGCCTACCTCGACAATCAGTTCTACCCTGAAGCGCTCGAACGTCTCTCCAATGCACTACAGGCGCAGGGCTATCACATCCTGATATTCACCGTCCCCAATTCCGCCGACGGCATTGAAAACGTCGTACAAGATCTGCTCGATTATCAGGTCGATGGCATCATCGCCGCCTCCGTCTCGATGTCCTCAGGCCTCACCGACCTTTGTGTCAAAGCAGGCATTCCTGTGGTCCTATTCAACCGCGGACAGCCCGGTAGCGGTCTTTCGGCGGTCACCTCCGCCAACATCAAAGGCGCAACGCTGGCTACCCAAGCCCTTATCGACGCGGGCCACAAACGCATCGCCCATATCGCAGGCTGGGAAGGCTCGCTCACAGGGCGCGACCGTCGGCAAGGGTTTGAGGATGCAATGGCCCACGCCCACCTCACCCCCTTCGCAATCATCGACGGCATGTACAAACGCGACGTCGCCGCCGCCACGGCCCGCCAGCTAATGACAGGCGAGACCCGCCCTGACGCGATCTTCGTTGGCAACGATCACATGGCCTTCGCCGTTATGGATGAAATCCGCCGAATGGGCTTTTCGATCCCCGATGATGTCTCGATCATCGGCTATGATGACGTGCCGCTCGCCTCATGGCCCGCCTATGACCTCACCACCATGCGTCAGCCCGTCAACCGCATGGTCGAGGCCACCATCGAAACACTCCTGTCCTCGATCAACGGTCAGGAAACTTACGCTCAAACTATTGAAATAGAAGGACCTCTTGTCCAAAGGGGCTCCTCCAGACCGCTCAAAGGATCACCGCTATGAAGGGTTTTTCAAACCGCTGGAAAGACTTTCCCGACTACATCATCGGCATCACCAAAGAGATTTGGGAGGACCGTGGCGTCGGCACCCTGCACGACTATTACGCCGAAGACATCGTCGTACGCTCACCCATGGGCATCCAGCGGGGCAACGCGGCTGTCATGGCCGCCACTATGGCGACGATCAACGAGTTCCCGGACCGCGAGCTTTTCGGCGATGACGTGATTTGGTCCGACGATCCGAACTTCGGCCTACTGTCCTCTCACCGCCTGATTACCCGCGCGACCCACACACGAGACGGCCAGTTCGGAGCCGCAACCGGCAAGCCTTGGGCCGTGCGCGTCATCGCCGATTGTGCCGCCAAGGATGACTGCATTTACGACGAATGGCTGGTGCGCGACTACGGCGGAATCGTGCGCCAACTGGGCATGGACCCACGCGAGTTCGCGGTCCAACTGATCGAAGCTGAAGGCGGACCCGACGCGGCGTCCAAGCCGTTCACGCCCGACCAAGACATCGACGGTGGGTACAACTCCAAGGGCAACGACAACGCTTGGGGCCAGCGCTACGCCGACACCCTGACGCGCATCATGGATCTCGACTTTCACACCATCCCTAAAGACTACGACCGCGCTGTGAACTGCGAATACGCGGGCGGGCAAACCGTTCTCTCCCACGACAACGTCACGAAATTCTGGCTCGGCCTGCGCTCCTCCTTCCCGGATGCCCAGTTCACGATCCACCACCAGATCGGCATGGACGGGGACATGCTCCCGCCCCGCGCCGCGATCCGCTGGTCGCTGGACGGCACGCATTCCGGCTGGGGCACCTTCGGCAAACCGACTGGCGCCAAAGTTCACGTCTTTGGCATGTGCCACGCAGAATACGGCCCGTTTTGCAACGCAGACGGCCCCCAAGACGCCACCATCCGCCGCGAATGCGCCCTCTACGACGAAATCGCGATCTGGAAACAAATTCTGATGCAAGGAACACACCAATGACACCGGCCGAAATGGACTCCCGCATCGTGCGCTACGGCGATCTGCAGCCCTGCAAAACCGCCTTCATCGACGCCCATACGCCAGGCAGTGACCAGAAAGAGAACTTCACGATCATCGGCGGCGGGGTCTCGGAATCCGCCGACCAACACGTTCACATCTCTATCCCGCATGGTTTCAACATCGGTGCCGCAGGCCAGCCCCCGCGCGTGACGAACTCCCTGCACGACCACCATACCGCCGAGGCCTTCTTTGTTCTGTCCGGCAAATGGCGCTTCTTCTGGGGCCGTTGGGGGGACGCGGGCGAAGTGACGCTGGAAGAGGGCGACATCATCAACATCCCTACAGGTATCTTTCGTGGCTTTGAAAATATCGGCACGGACTACGGGATGATCATGGCCATCCTTGGCGGCGACGATGCAGGCGGTGGCGTCATGTGGGCCCCACAGGTGATCGAGAACGCCGCCGAACACGGCTTGATCCTCGGCGAGAACGGCAAACTCTACGACACCAAGCGCCAGCAAAAGTTGCCCGAAGGCGTCGCGCCGATGCCGCTGATGTCGGACGAGGAACTCGCCAAGCGCCCCGAACCAACGACCGCAGACGTGCTACCCAACCACGTCGCCCGTTACTGGGACCTCATGGCGCTGGCCGACAAAAATCCTGCTAAAGTCATCGGCGAAAACGGCATCTTGCGCGACAAACCCGGCTTCGAGGTCGATTTCATCACGTGCGGTTCCGCGACGGAGGCCAAGCACAGCCACAAGCATCCGTCGGTATTGATGCCCATGCGCGGCCATTGGCGCGTGACTTGGGACGGCGGCGCGGCAACGCTCGCCCCCGGCGACACCATGTCCGTCCCTGAAAACCTCGGTCATTCGGCTGTCCCATCAATGACTGGCGAGGCTAGCCTCTATCACATCGTGGCCACGGGCGACCCCGCTGGGCTGACGTGGAAAGTTTAACGTGATTCCTGTGCACCGCTGTACATACAGGTTGTGTACAGGCTGTGTACGCAATGTTACTTTTTCGAAAGGCCCAGAATGTCCAAAATATTAACGTCTCACGTTGGCTCCCTCCCACGCACTCAAGAGGTCGTGGATTTCATCTTCGCCCGCGAAAATCACGAAAAATACGACCAAGCCGCATTTGATATAGCGATGACCAAAGCGGTTTCAGAAACCGTTGCCAAACAAAAATCTGCGGGTGTCGATATCGTCAGCGATGGTGAAACCTCCAAGATCAGCTACGCCACCTACGTCAAAGACCGCTACACCGGTTTTGACGGCGACAGCCCCCGCAATGCGCCTGCCGATTTGAAGAAATTCCCCAGTTTCCTTAAGCGCTTGGCCGACGACGGCGGCACCCCTCAATACGCCCGCCCCATGTGCGTCGGCGAGGTGAAATCTAAAGGCCAAGGCGAGTTGGAAAAAGACATCGCCAACCTAAAGGCAGGCATGGCCGAACAAGACATTGAACGAGGGTTCATGAACGCTGCCTCTCCCGGCGTTATCTCACTGTTTTTGCAGAACGATTTCTACGCAACGCGCGAAGAATACCTCGCGGCCCTGGCCGACACGATGCGTGAGGAATACCGGACGATTGTTGAAAGTGGCCTTGATCTGCAACTGGACTGCCCCGACCTCGCGCTGTCCCGCCACATGCTGTTTAACGACCTTTCTGACAAAGAATTCCTCAAGATTGCGGGGTCTCATGTCGAGGCTCTCAACCACGCATTGGAAGGCATCGATCCGTCCCGCGTAAGGGTCCATATTTGTTGGGGAAATTACGAGGGGCCGCACGTCTGCGACATCCCCATGTCCAAGATGTTCGACACGCTGATGTCGGTGGGGGCGAACAAGTTGCTCTTTGAAACCAGCAACCCCCGTCACGGCCATGAATGGGCCGTCTTCCGCGACCGCAAAGCGGACATTCCCGACGACAAAATCCTTGTTCCCGGCGTCGTCGACACGACCACTAATTTCGTCGAACATCCTGACCTTGTTCAGCAGCGTATCGAACGTTTCGTTGACATCGTAGGCCATGATCGCGTGATCGCTGGATCAGATTGTGGTTTTGGAACCTTCGCCGGATACGGCGCGGTCGATCCTGAAATCGCATATGCGAAGCTTGGCGCCCTGTCCGCCGGAGCCGCACAAGTCATATGACCCTTGTTCTCTTGCCCGGAATGATGTGCGACGGGCGGCTGTTTCAACACATGCCGCCCCACCACTGCCTCGCAATTTCGCAACATGACACGGTTGAGAGATTGGCAACGGATGTGCTGGAACAGGCCCCTGCGACCTTTGCTTTGGGCGGGCTGTCGATGGGTGGGATCGTCGCGATGGAAGTCATTCGACAGGCCCCTGACAGGGTCACGCGTTTGTGCTTGATGGACACGAACTGCGAAGCGGAAACCGACCAAATCAAGGCGATACGCCAACCCCAAATTGACAAAGCTTTGGCAGGGCAGTTGGACAACGTCATGCGAAACGAAATGAAGCCTAATTACCTTGCCGACGGCCCGCGCCGCGGTGATGTTCTGGACCTGTGTATGGAGATGGCGCTGGACCTTGGCCCCGAGGTATTTGCACGCCAATCAGCGGCCTTACGTGACCGCCCTGACCAGAAGCAAACACTTAAGAACTGGGGCAAACCCACGCTGATCCTTACCGGAGCGCAAGACCGTCTTTGCCCGCTTCACCGCCACGAATTGATGGCCGAACTGATGCCGCAAGCGACTTTAACAATTATTCAAAACGCCGGGCACCTCCCCACGCTGGAACGCCCTAATGCAACCAGCGCCGCGCTATTGCGTTGGCGAGAGGAGTAATTCACATGCAACCCACACTACATAAGCTTCTGACCTCGGTCGACACGCCCACGGTCTGCAATGCGATTGAGGTGGCGCAAGGCAAGCGCGGCTTCAAAGACTTCACGCGCGGCACGATGTTGATCAACGAGCCGACCGGCGTATTAGTCGGCTACGCAAGCACGGCCAAAATCGCCGCTGTTGCGCCATCAGAAGAACCGCCCGAGATCGTGCGCGCGCGCCGCATGGCCTACTACAAACAAATGTCCGAAGCCCCGCAGCCCGCGGCCTGTGTAATTGAGGATGAGGACTTTCCAAATGCTATTGGCGCGTTCTGGGGCGAAGTGAATACGACGATCCACAAGGGGTTTGGCGTGGCAGGTACGCTGACAAACGGCGTCATGCGTGACTTGGGTGACATGGCACCGGACTATCCGGTCGTAGCTGGATCGATTGGCCCCAGTCATGGCTTCGTCCACGTGACGGCGGTGAATACACCGGTCCAGGTTTTTGGTCTAACAGTCAATCCGGGCGATCTCGTTCACGCAGATCGACATGGCGCCGTTGTGATCCCGCCAGACGTCATCCCCGATCTGGAACGCGCGATCCGCAAGATGCAAGACACCGAACATCTGGTCCTTGGTCCAGCCCGCGAGCCCGGCTTCGATTTCAATGCGTTTGAGGCTGCCTGGGAAGCGTTTGAAGACGCGCGGACTTGAATGATGACAAAGACTAGTCAGTGTTGTCCACTCCTTGATGGCAACGATTAGCCAGATGCACTTACTTATCAAATACGTCCTTCGACCCTTGAACCCTGATGTTAGCCACTCTCGTGACCCTTTTTGGGGCTTTCACCGAAAAAAGGTTGGAGTCCGAACAACGTTCGGCAGCATTGTCCGCGTCTCGACTGTACTCGCGCTGAGCAGCGAAAGTGCAGTTTGGATTTGACGTCATAGAGCCGTTTTGAATGACTGCGTTGGCGACGTGAGCTGCGACGCAGCGAAAAACATGTCGCAAGCGAAAGGACATGCTGCGCCAGCGAAGTCAGAAAAAAGAATGGCTGGGAAGTCCGCAAAGCGGACATCGGTGAATTGCGCTGCGCAAGTCCACAAGGCGGGACGAAGTTGCCTTTGGCTGCAAAGGTGCTGCCATCGGAACTCGCATTGAACCCTGATGATAGGCCTCATACCCATCTGGCATGGCACGACGCAACCCTTTCAACTACTTCAGAACCAGCCCTGAGATCATTCGTCTTGCGGTGATGATGTACGTTCGTTTTCCGCTTTCGCTTCGCAATCTCGAAGAGATTCTGCATGAGCCCGGGGTCGAAGTTGGTCATGAGACGATTAGGTTCTGGTTGAATAAGCTTGGACCGATTTTCGCAGCGGGGATCAGCAAGGGGCGCCTCGGAGTGCACCAATCGAACTGGGATCTGGACGAAGTTTTCGTGAAAATCAATGGCGAGACACATTATCAGTGGCACGTCTTAGATCACGAAGATTAGGTAACGGAAAGCTATGTCACCAACGGCCGAGGCCGGAAGGCAGCATTAAAATTCTTGAGGAAATCAATGAAACGTTGTGGCCGGCCGGATGTTGTTGTTACGGATCGGTTGAAATCATACTAGGCCGCCATGAAGGCCATCGGTCATTCCCGCAGGCAAGCCACAGGCCGTTGGCTGAACAATCGGGCCGAGAGTTCACATCTACCGTTTTGCCTACGAGAGCGGGCCATGTTGCGTGTTCGGCGGTTACTGTTCTTGCTGAAATTTGTCACCATACATGCTTCAGTCCGCAATCACTTTAACCAAGAGCGCCACCTCTACTCACAAAAAAAATTGAACTCAATCGTACCGCCGCTCTTGCCGAGTGGCGGTGGCTTTGTTCCGGATAGGTTCGCGCGTTCCGCGGTGAACCGGGTCAGGTTCGAATTCATCTGACAGCATCACCAGCCTTGCTGATTTTTTTTGATAGAGGCGCTACACAACCTAGGTGTTTGGATTGTCACGGCGAAGCTCATATATCAAATGCCTTCCATTAATTTGACGTTAGACTTGCACCGATCGTCACATTTGCCGAGGTCGTTCGCGGGAACTGACAAACGGTGGACCTAAGTATAGAAGCCGATTAGCTTCGAGAATTTTTTCCTCGTCTTATTCGTCTCCCTCAGTAGCTCCCGCATCGGTAGAGGCGGGGCAAGTGCACGGATCCAGCAGGGCAATCGAAGCTGTTCTAAAGCGCCATCTGAGCGATAAAGAAGAGCTTGCGCTGCCAATTATCTTGCATCACCGGCTCAGAAGGTGAGACTGGCCACATGACCAAAGACAGCTCTATTCAGGAAGATCAGACAAAGGCAGAAGAACGCCGCGCAAGCGGTGAATTCGTGCGCGGCGTCAGCGGCTTTCGACATGCAATTGGCGATACGGAATTTCCGGCTGAACCAGGGCGATATCACCTTTTCGTCGCCTTGAATTGCCCCTGGTGTCATCGTGTAACGCTGGCGCGGGGCGTCCTGGGGCTACATGACAGCATCACAATGGACGTCGCATTTCCAAACCGCACAAACGAGACCGACCCCGCAGGCCCAAACCTGTGGGAATTCGCGCCTGCCCGCACAGCTTCTTTGACAGGACAGCCACTGCCGGAATGTACGCTTGAGACAGGTACCGGCGAAGGATTGAGGTTGGCAAAAGAGATCTATCGCCGGGAGGGTTCGCAGGAGCAGTCGGTTCCCCTGCTTTACGACAAAATTGCAGGCCGCATCGTCAACAACGAAAGCGCGGAAATCATCGGTATGCTGGACCGGCATGCTGCAGCACTTGGCAGTTCGGTCCCGGAAACCGCAAGGGTACGGCTTGTGCCCGAGGACCCTGAACTGCTGAATACGATCACCGCCTTGAACGAACGCATTTATGTCACGATTAACAACGGCGCCTACAAAGCGGGGTTTTCGTCAGATCAATCCGTATACGCACGGGCGTTTGAGGCCTATTTCGACACGCTGGCATTCCTCGAAGACCTGCTGTCGGACGGTCGCGATTTCCTGACCGGCGATACATTCACAGAAGCCGATCTGCGCTTGTTTCCCACGCTATACCGGCACGATCCAGTCTACTATGTGCGCATGAAGCTGAATGGTGCGCACATCTTGGATTTTCCGCGTCTATGGGAATGGCTTTGCAGGGTCTATGCGCTTGATGGCGTGTCGGAATCTGGATCGCTGATCCATTGCCGGCAGGGATACTTTGGACGTTCATGGAACGATGTTGTCCCGACAGGTCCACGCAAACCAATGGAATACCCAGAAGCCTATTACCATCCCGAACTGGCACGAAATGGCACATAATAAGGTCAATGCCCGGTTGAGATTTGGATCTTTAGCTAAGATTGATAAGCAACCCTAATCGGCAAAATCGGCCTCGGAAAGAATGCGAAAGTCACGCCAAGGCAAAACCGAAAAGCTTGAAATCGTGCTCTCATATTTCTGGGCGACCGCCGCTGCGACGCTGGGTGTGGCGTATTTTCTGTAGTGGTATCGTAATTCGTATTCCCGGCCGGCCACGGCGGCATCGGTGAAGTCGCGCCAGCTTTCAAATGTATCCTGCACCCTTTGCGCGTTCAGGAACACCACACCCCAGACTTCGTCTTCATCCATCCAACCCAGCGTTTGCGCCAACCGCGCTTCTTCGATCAGCATCGCTGCATCCCAAGCGATAGCATCGCGGATAGAGTATCCATCTACGGGCTCCAGACCCATCTTATGAGAAGTACGATTTGTCAGCCGGTAACGAATGCGGTCCAAGGCGATCGCACGGCCCTGCTCCTTGCTTTCGATCTGCGCCCCATATCGGACGATCTGTTCTTTCAACCAGACCTTGTCTTCATCTGAATTACAGATGCTTAGGTGGATTTCAGGGTCTGGGGCCTTGATCTTGGTGTCGCGCTCTGACCGCTCTAGTGCCGCGATGCGCGCGGGTAGACCGACAGCCAGCGCCCAACGCCGCCGCTTCTTTTTCTTCAATCTCAACTCATCGCGAACAAACATGGCAACGACGACGAAAAGGAGCAGCAACAAAATGCCCCCCACCCAGATCAAGATTGTCAGAAAAGTGCCCACTAGTTCACCTATTGATCCGCTTCAGTGTCTTAGTCGACAGGCGGGCCAAATTGCTCGACCAATTCTGCTATCGCGACTTTGAGTTCGCCGTAGAGTTTTTGGCCAGATTTCCCCTTCATGAACAATAGGCCCTTGTCACGCGCCGCCGGGTCAAGGCCCGCCAGATCGGGCGACAGGTCAGCGCCCATGTCGGCAGCCACGCGTGCAAAGGCATAGGCCTCGGCCTTGCAGTCAACCGCCAGCATGCAATTGGCTGCATCAACAGCAGACACAACATCGTCACATGCGATAGCTCTGACAAACCAGGGCCGGGCATCGCCGACCTTGCCTGTCTGTCTTAGCAACGCCTTGGCCAAAGCCAGCATGACCTCAGGATGGCCACCCTGCGCGCCCTTTTCCAACAGGGGAAGAGCCCGCTTTCTCAGGTCTGGTTGGTCGGCCAATTCAGCCAGTCGGGACGCATGATGTGCTGCCTCTGCCAGCGTTCCAATTGAGCCCGCCTCTTGGGCGATTTCACCCGCGCGCTCCAGCGCATCAAACGCGGCGGGCAAGTTGACATCGCAGCCCTTTCCTTCGGCTAGGCGCAGTGCATAGACAACGTTGACCCAACCAGGCGAGCTGGTCACCGGGCCTTGTGGGTCGGCGTCTTCGCATTCCGCCCCCTCTTTGTAGTAATACGTGGCCGCGGAAGGATCTTTTTCGACACCAAACCCATTTTCATAGGCATCGCCCAACATTTCGTATGTTGAATGATACTGATACTGAATCGCTTTCAGCGAATTGACTGCTTCGATCTGCAGTTCCGGATCTACCTCTTCGCCATGCCGGTCAGCATAAAAAACGCATTGCGCAAACAATGCCGCCCCTGCAGGGACAATGCTGGCAGATCTAAGCAGCGTGATGATCTCGGCATTTGGCAATTCAACCTGCCCTCTTTGAATCATCAAGGACAGGTTGATTGCCGCAGCGGAATGGCCGGCAGATGCGGCCTCCTCATAGAAAGGGATTGCCTCTGCGTACCGCCCTGCAAAATGTGCCGCACCGCCAACTTCATATACAATGTCAGGGTTACGTTCCTGTGGGGGCGTTTGTGATAAGAACATTTTCCCATGCTCGAACGCAGCGTTCGTATCCTGCCGCGCATGTGCAATATTCAATCGAACCAGCCAGCCAAAACGGTTGCCTCTCTCAATTGCCAAAGCGGCATAGGCCTCTGCCTGTTCAAGATCCTGTGGAACGGGGCCGTCAGCATCGACGTGGCGAAAACCAAGCTCGGCTGTCGCCCGGACAGATCCGGCGGCATGGGCCTCTTGCAAGATGGCAATACCTGCCTGCGGGTCACTTTCGATCCCATCGCCCCAGACCAGTTTCGCGGCATAGATCGCTTTGGCATCCCAGTCGGACTCATCCACAAGTTTAATCAGCTCATCCATGGGCATGTTTTTGTCATGGCGACGGGGGATGATTTCTGTCATGGTGTTGAGCCCTTGAAACGATTATATTTTTTGATAACCTTTGTTATCGCGGGCAGTAATTTGAAGGAATGTTGAAGCAGATGAAATCACTTCACGATGTCGTCAATGCACTACCTTTGCGTGTGGCACTGCGGCAGCGATCAGAAAGCCGAGGCGATTTACCTGCGATTTCAGACTGGATGACCAAGCAATTTCACCGTTGGATCATCAATACCTTTGAACATACCGTCCCGTTTGAAAACCCGCAGGCGTACCTTGATATCACAGGCGAAGAGATCCCCGACTGGCTGGTAAAGAAGATGGAAGAAGGCGGACCGCAACAGCTCGTCGTGATCTCCCACGACCAACCATATCTTTGCGAACTAGAGAGGCGCTGTGTTGAATGGCTCCAGTCCAAGTCAAACACACCTCTTACAAAGAAATTTCCGCGCATGACACCCGACCATGTGCTGGCCCATTGGCGCTCAGATCATCAGCGAATGGAGAAAATCCGCGCGATTGGATTTCTTGAGACCTCGGGCGGAGCTTTGAAAACTGTTCTGCGCCTTAAGGGAACACGCGTGGTTGAATTCATGCCGACCCATCCCGAGTTCCGCAAGGAGCTGAACAATGAATCCATCCACATGGGCCATTGTCTTGGCCAATTTAGCGACCGCGATTCACTGGAGGGCGGTTATGGTGATTACTATGCGCAGGCGGCGGCGGATGGGCATTTGCGACTTTTCTCGCTGCGCAACGGTCGAGGCGCACCTCATGTGACAGTTTCAGTCCAGCAAACCAATGGTGTCTGGGTGGTTGAACAGGTCAAAGGCAAACAGAATCGCCCGCCACTCTTGAAATATGCGCCGCCAGTGAAGGCGTTACTGAACGGATTGGATATATCGCCGACCCACCACTCTGACTGCGCGATGGCAGGTCTTTTCGTGCAAAATGGACGCTATGTTTCTGTTGAGGAACTTGAAGATCATGAAGCGATCTTGCGTGCTATCGCGGTACATCCCGGCTTAATCGGAAAGGTTGGGCGGCAATCACCCGCAGCACAATGGCTGGCCGTACTAAGTGACCCGACAACGGTGACTGCGGTAATGAAACCAGATCTAGTGATGCGGACGGCGGCGGCCTTGCTTGATCCCTATTCATCCGAGAATCTCAATAATGTGCGCTCAGACGTGGATGATACCGCACGAGACCGCTCACGCGGGAATATCGAAGGGCAATCTTTTCGCTTAAGAAACCTGGCACCCAAAGAATTTCTTTGACACAGCACTTTCACAAAGGCCCAAGGGCTTCGGCGCACGCATAAAGCAGATCAACCCATTGCCGCCAGCGAGTGACCGGTCGAACCAATCGCTCCACTGGTTGTCTGGTGGATGGTGCCAGTTAATTTGGCCCGTTCCTGCCCGCGTTCATGCGGACAAGAATGATCTTGAAATGGCAGAACCTAAGCCGCAGCCACTGCGGAAAGTCGGCGAGCCATAGGTGCCAAGTTGTTAAGTGACTGTAGGTGCATATAGCACAGCTCTAGTTCGTCTGTTTCGGCGAGATCTTTGAGCTTTTTGGCAGAAAGTGCCTTGAGTTTGTCACGGTTAATCATTTGGAAACCTGCCAAAGAAGACTCTTTTCCCTCAAGTTGGAACTTCGCTTGTGCAGGTTCTAGTAGGTCAAGCTTTGCAAGCTTTTGTGCAAAGGCCTGAGTGCGCTTGAACTGGTTCTGGTATTCTTGGTTGAACTTCAACATCGACTCAAGGAACTGGGTGCGTTTGCCGTCGCTGTCGAACAAACGTTCACCCTTGCCGTCTTTGTTAAAACCTTCAAATTTGTCATCGATGCAGAGGGTAAATGTTTGCTCGTCCTCGGACTTTGAAAATACGAACGGATACCGACGCAGAAATGCCGGAACGTATTCGCCACGCCATGTCCCGTCTTCATTCACGTGGTCGTTCGAATTGGCGTGCATCCCAAGGATAACCGAAGGAAAAACCGCGTCGTCTTTGCCAGCAAAAATGATCGGTTGCTCTAGCGCCGCCGTTGCAAACTCGGCCGCAAGCAGCGGAACGGAGTTGATGGATTTGGCGAATGAATAATCCTCTCCCGCTTTCACAGACCAATCACGGTGGGTCTCTGCGGAAATTGGAGTCGCGCTCTCGTAAATCATCAATTGCTTGGCCATCAGGCTACTCTTTCTTGTCTAAAACTAAAGGCAGGCTATGACAGGCTGGACAGTTTTGAAATGGTGTTGGCGTCACCAAACCAAGTCTTTTCGCGTCGTGGCGCAGAAAGCGCTATTCTGATGCCGGATCAGCGTAAATCGTCCCGAAGCTTTCAGAGGGACTGCGGGTTCCGACGATCAAGCTTGTGGCAGATCAACGGAATGTTTTTGAGCACCCCGTTGATCCGCTTTATGAAAACTAGTCGATCAGCGCATTCAGAGTAGCTGATGGCCGCATAGCGGCCGAAGCGAGCTCTTCGGATGGATTATAGTAACCCGCCAGATCAACGGCAGTCCCTCGTCCGCCTGACAACTCTGCCAGAATGGCGTCTTCTCCCGCGGCCAAACCCGAGGCCAAAGGCGCAAATGCCGCGGCCAAGGCTGCGTCGTCTTTTTGCGCGGCCATTGCCTCGGCCCAGAAACGTGCGAACCAATAGTGGCTGTGGCGGTTGTCGGGTTGCCCAGCTTTGCGCTGAGGAGAATGTCCTTCGGCCAGAAGCTTTTCCGTGGCCGCATCTACCGCATCACCCATCAAGTTCGCCTCAGTTTTACCTTGTGACGCACCAAGGAACCGCAGGCTTTCGCCCAGCGCACAGAACTCGCCCAGCGAGTCCCAGCGCAGGTGGTTTTCCTGCACCAGTTGTTCCACGTGTTTTGGGGCTGATCCACCTGCGCCGGTTTCAAACAAACCGCCGCCTTCCATCAGTTTCACAACCGACAACATCTTGGCCGATGTGCCGACTTCAAGAATTGGGAACAGGTCAGTCAGATAGTCGCGCAGCACGTTACCTGTGACGGCAATCGTGTTGTCACCCTTGTAGATTACTTCAAACGACCGCGTTGTTGCTTCGCGCGGGGCCATAATCTTAACCTTATCGGTCAAGCCTGCCTTGGCCAATGCAGGTTCCACATAGCCCAAGAGTTGCGCGTCATGTGCACGGTTCCGGTCGAGCCAGAAAATGGTCTCATAGCCAGTTGTTGCCATCCGGTCGATCGCCAGTTGAATCCAGTTTTCAATCGGTGCGCGGCGGGTAGACGCCATGCGCCAGATATCGCCTGCTGCGACGCTATGCGTATGCAATACATCGCCGTTCCCCGCGACTACGGTCACGATGCCGTCGTATGGAATTTCAAAGGTTGTCGGGTGCGACCCGTACTCTTCCGCTTTCTGTGCCATCAGGCCTACGTTCTGCACTGTACCCGCTGTCACCGGATCAAGCGCACCGTTGGCTTTGCAGAAATTCACCGAAGCTTCATAGACTGGCGCATATGAGCTGTCGGGGATCACACAGTTGGTATCGTCTTCCTGCCCATCCGGGCCCCAACCCTTGCCGCCTGCACGGATCACGGCAGGCATTGACGCATCAATGATGACGTCAGAAGGCACATGCAGGTTGGTGATGCCACGGTCAGAGTTCACCATATATAGCGGTGGACGCTCTGCCAGAAGTGCGTCGATTTCGGCGCGGATAGCTGCGCCGTTTGGCATCGCATCGATTGCATCAAACAGTGTACCAAAGCCCGCATTCGGGCTGATCCCAGCGACTGCGAAATCGGCAGCATACTTATCAAAGATCGGTTGCAGATAGGCAACAACAGCATGACCAAAAATGATCGGGTCCGAGACCTTCATCATGGTGGCCTTCATATGCAGCGAGAACAGCGTGCCATCGTTCAGGGTGCGTTCGATTTGCTCTTGGAAAAAGGCCTTTAGTGCTTTGACCGACATGAAAGTGGCGTCCACAATCGTCCCTGCCGGCATTTTGATGCCGTCTTTGAGCGTTGTGACAGTGCCATCTGCCGCAGTCAGCTCGATCCGCAACGCGCCTTCAGCCTGCGCGTCTGTCAGGGTGACAGATGTCTCGTTGGAAAAGAAATCATTGGCGCCCATCGTGGACACCCGCGTTTTGCTATCAGCAGACCATGTGCCCATGCGGTGCGGGTTTGCGCGGGCGTATGCCTTGACAGAAGACGGCGCGCGGCGATCAGAATTGCCTTCGCGCAATACCGGGTTCACGGCGGACCCTTTGATCGCGTCATACCGTGCGCGTGCTTCCAGCTCTTCGGGGGTGATTGGCGCTTCGGGATAATCCGGGATGTCGTATCCCTGACCTTGCAGTTCTTTCACAGCTTCAACCAACTGTGGAACGGATGCAGACACGTTGGGCAGTTTGATCACATTCGCGCTGGCTTCTTTGACGACACTCCCAAGCTCTGCAAGATCGTCTGTGACCTTTTGCGCATCCGTCAATTTCTCGGGGAAGGCCGCGAGAATGCGACCCGCCAAAGAGATGTCCTTTGTGCCAATAGAGATGTCAGCAGCTGACAGAAACTTGCGCAGGATTGGCAGCAAAGAAGCAGATGCCAACTGCGGTGCCTCGTCGGTCTTAGTGTAGATGATGTCGGGAAGATTCTGATCTGACATGCGCATGTCCTCGCGGTTTCGTCGTGTTTCGCCATAAGTTTCCCATGCAGAATAGTCGCAAAAGAAGGGAATACCTTTGATTCACATCACTAGTGGAAGCGCATTCGAAAGGGAATAGTTTTGGTGTACAATTGTACACAGTATTGATCATATTCCATTAAATAAGGGAAAACTCACCCCCAGCGCTCACGCCAGAACCACACCCAGTGCCAATCCCATGGCCAGCAGGCCAACTCTGGCAGCGACATCCCGGCCCATCATGCCGCAGACCAGATAGAAAAGCACCAAAACTGGTGCGATCATAATCAAAAAGAACAAACCGCTGAAATCAAGCGCAACTGCGATCCCAAGAGAGACAAGGAAGGCCATTCTGACCAAAATGCGTTTGCCCAAGCCAGCGTTGCCCGTAAGCATCATATCCGCCAGCATATATGGCACCGACCCAAGTGTCCGCGCGGCGATGATCCATAACCGCCCCGGTGTTGGCCAGAAGTTCGCCGCGTAGCGATCAAGCAAGAATCCAAAAAACCCGCACCACGCTAGCAATACAGTGATAACCGCAATTGAAAGACCTCCGATAGGCACGCCCCATATCCGCAGCAAGAATTGCTGTCAGGTCCCAAGAGCGCAATGGGCGCGTCTTTTGGTTCAAGTGCATCCAGCACTGCGGCTGTCTGGTTCATCAACACAAGTGTCGTGCCGTCCAGTGCGTTTACATCCCCCGACATCGGATCAGGATGGCGGCCGTGTCCGAGGAATTCGAATGCGTAAACATGATATCCCGCACGGGCGAGCGGCAGCGCATAGCCCTGCATCATCTGCTGCGACCCCGCGAACCTATGCGCAACCAAAACGGTTGGCCCATCAGCACTAGCTTGCGCGTATTTCGTGACCGGTGTGTTTCCCTCCTGAAAACTTGTGACGGCGATTGACAGCCGCGCTGTTTCCAACACGAACAGAGACATGACGATGATAAGAGAGGCGATCAGAGTTCGCATCCTGAGGTGACCTTTAATGAAACGGAATTCCAAGATCCCTGACTATCGACAATCTGCTTTCACAAAGCCCCTAGACACCTTAGGCATCACCATCTTCGATAAACTGGGGCACATCATGGCGCAAAAATCCACAATCTATAAAGTCGAACTCTCCGTTTCTGATATGGATCGCCACTATTATGAGACCCATAAACTGACCGTTGCCAAACACCCCTCAGAAACGGATGAACGATTGATGGTGCGTATTCTCGCTTTTGCGCTGAATGCCCATGAGCATTTGGAAATGACACGGGGCCTTTCAACGGATGATGAACCAGACATCTGGCAAAAGAGCCTAAGTGGCGAGCTTGAGTTGTGGGTTTCTTTGGGGCTTCCGAGTGAGAAAATTGTGCGACAGTCCTGTGGCAAGGCCAAGGAGGTGATCATCTATTCCTATGGCGGCAGGACTGCAGAAATGTGGTGGGACAAGATCAAGAACAGCACCACCCGCTTTGACAATCTTCGGGTCATGAACCTCTCTGCAGAGGACACTGGCGCATTGGAAAAACTTGCTAGTCGCGCGATGAAGCTTCAGGTCAATATTCAGGACGGCGAGGTAATGCTCAGCATTGACGATAGCATGATCTACGTGACCCCTACCAAATGGAAGAATACCGATCATTGATCGATATTTGTTTGCTGTTCTGATGAACTTGTCCATACGAATTGTTTGGCGGTTTCTTAGACACGTGTTGTACAAGGTCGTGCTGTACATACCCAAGCCCCACAATACGCTAGCATGAAACGCAACTCTCAGTGCGCCATCTTGCACATCCTTTCACCAGCTCTGCGGTGGTCAAACATGACCGCCATGAATCGGCTCACAACTGGCCCAATGGCTCTTGACGGTATAGATGGCTCAGCGCGACTAATAAGCTTGATCGCTGCACAAGACGGCGGCAACATCAGCCAGCCGGCGTTCTATTAAGGGAGTGTCAGTTCTGCTACTTTGCCGATAAATAACCATTGAAGAGACACTACATTGCCTCGGTTATGGCCCAGAATGCGACCATCAAATGGAGCTGGAAGATGGACTTCTTATCTGAATTTGCAAATGATCTCCGTGCAACATTTGCGCTGAAGTTCCTTTTGTCGCCTCTTTATATCGGCTCAACAGTCTTGATTGTGTGGATGATTTGGTTTGCTCGGCAGAAGCCCACGTCTTTCCTACGATTTATGTTTCCCAAGGAGCTTTATTTGCACCCATCTACGATGGTGGATATCAAAGTTGCCGTTTTTAATACTTTCTTTCTGGCGTCAGGTGCTTTTTCTCTGCTTTGGGTCGCACCTACTATAACGATTTGGCTGCAAGCAAAGTTTGCTCTGCTGTCGGACGGGCCACTTGCCATTCCTGAAACTGGCGTTTGGCAGGGTGCAGTTGCAGCGCTCTTACTATTTTTGACGCAGGACTTCTGTCGTTTCGGCAACCACTATTTGCACCATGGAACAAGGTTTCTTTGGCCATTCCACGCCGTCCATCATTCTGCCGAAGTGCTGACACCTGTGACTTTTCTTCGCGCACATCCGGCCTACTACGCGCTGCAAACCCTGTTGATGTCAGTCTTGATAGGCGTCGTGCAGGCTATTATCCTGTTTGCCCTAGTGGGTCGCATTGAAGCATGGGTGCTTTATGCAACTACTCTGGCTTTCAATGGCTACATCTTTTTCGCTGGGCATTTGCGCCATAGTCATATCTGGTTGAGCTATGGCCCCTTCTTGGAACATTTCCTAATTTCCCCAGCACAACATCAGGTTCACCATTCTAGCGACCCCAAGCATCATGACAAAAACTACGGCGAGGTATTCGCATTTTGGGACTGGATGTTTGGCACGCTTTACGTTCCCGACGGGCCCGAAGACCTTATATTCGGAATTGCCGGACGCGATGGTGCGCGCATACCGCAACCTCACCCGACGTTCAGAGCCGCAATGCTGGGCCCCTTTATTGAGGTCTGGGAAGAGATGATCAAAGGCACAGCCTTCGAAACACAAAAGAAATCCAACACCCCTTGAACTAAACGGGTGTAAGGAAGGATGTCACCATGACAGCAAAGGTTTTTTACGACGGGGAGTGTCCATTCTGTACCCGTTACGTGAAAATGCTTCGTTTGCGCGCTGCAATTGGTGACATCGCTTTGGTTGATTTGCGGAGTGATGCGCAGCTCCGTGAAGAGTTAACCAATGACGGCTTTGATCTTGATCAGGGCATGGTAGTCGAATTCGAAGGGCGGCGGCTTGGCGGCGCCGATGCAACCAATGCACTCGCATTGATGTCTACGCCGTACGACCTTTTCAATCGACTGAACCGGATGATCTTCGCACAGCCTGTACTTTCTGCAGTACTTTACCCTGTCTTGCGATCCGGTCGCTGGTTCACGCTTATGCTGATGGGACGCAAAAGCATCAAAGAGACAGATCACAACGTTTCATGGCGGCAGATTCTGTTCAGTTTCTTTTTCAGCTTTTTCTCACTCTTTCATGTTTTTAATTATGCATTCGCATATGATCGCTTTCCACCCCAGGTGGACTTGATCGCGATTTTTATTGCCGCGCTCGTGCTGATCGCCAGGCCTAGCTCTGCGCGGGCATTGTTTGTTCTTATGTTGGCAAGCCTGATCAGTACCATGGTTCAGGCACCTGCCCAATCCAACCACACCATGCTGCGAACCATGGTCATAATCGGGTACTGGCTATCGTTTCTATATGCTTTTGTTCGCAGCAGGCCGGTGTCGGATATTTTTGCCAACTTTGTGCTAGCAGGGCGCGGCAGCCTGCTGGTGATGTACGCCTTTGGGATCTTCCATAAGATCAACACTGACTTTCTGAACCCCGAAACCAGTTGCGCTGTTCGGTTGTGGCAAGACATGCCCTTTCCATTGAGCAGCCTGCAGGGACACGTAGTTGATCTTATGACGATATATGGGACCTACGTCGCTGAGGGAGCAATCATGCTGATGCTGATCTATGCCCCCACTCGCTATTTAGGTATGGTGCTGGGCATCATTTTTCATCTGCTTCTGGGGCTTAGCGATTATGCAGCTTACGTCGCTTTTACGACGCTTTCGATCTCACTGCATGTTCTGTTCCTGAATGAGGGTCAGACACACCGAGTCCTGAAGTCGCCTGAGATGAACGAAATTCGGGCAAGAATGCGTAGAAATATCTACCGCGTCGTGTTCTTTTTACTGCTAACGGGCGGGGCGTTGGCCATGTATCAGCGGTCTTTCTCGTTATCGAACTTGTATCTGTTACCATTTGTTCTGCCGTTGTGCTTCTTAATCGTTAAGTACGGACGTGGCGGTTCTGCGGCTAAAAGCAAACCTCTCCAACGCCCAGCCTATGTGATCGGACTATTCGTGACAGCGCTATATTTCACGAATGGAATTTCCCCCTATTTTGGACTAAAGTCCGCACAGGCGATTAATATGTTTGCTAACCTGCGTCTAGAAGCAGGTGTGAGCAACCACTTGGTGTTTTCGAAGCCGCCCGGACCATTTCATTATCTTGAAGAAGTTGCTGTGATTACTGACAGTGGCAATGACAGCTTTTTTCGGAGTTACCAGATCCGCAATTTTGGAATCGTTTTCTATGATCTTCTTGGCCACCTCAACGACAATCCCGGCGTCACTGTCAGTTTTGTGATGAATGATCAGGTGTACAGCAACGTAACCAGTGCCAATTTCGAAAACGAGATCAGTACGACATTGCATAATAGATGGCTACGCAAATGGTTTCACTTCCTGCCGGTCCAATTGGAACAGCCGGAGCCCTGCACTCTCTAGGTTTTTGATCTCATGGTTTGATGGTGCGATGTTTTCTCAGGAATGGAAGGAAGCATTGTGGGAAGAGTTTGTCATGGGAGCGCCACGACTATACCAGCGTGGCTCCAATGTGTCAGGCTTGAGAAGTCGCAGTGATGGCTGAGGATTTGCGCCTTTCTATGGTGCCAATTCCACCAATGTTCGACGCAGCACGCCATTCCAATTGCTCTTATGGCATCGCACAGCATTTCATTCCGCCAGACACAGCATCATGCAATTGTTTTATTTACAGAAATGGTGCCTCAAGAGGGACTCGAACCCCCGACCTTGTCCTTACGAATTTTGAGGTCCAAGTGTTGGACGAGACCGGACTAAGCCGCTTACAGTCGTACAACCCATTATGATTACTTGACTAATTTTCGTCCCAATCTTGGACGACGTTGGACGATGCAGTAGAACGTTTGACGTACATCCCCTACTAATCCCCTACTAATGACCCCACCCCATCAACGGCTGCATGATGCTTGTCGCGCCCAGCGCGGCTCGGTTCACCGCCTCTCTCGGGCCAACATAGAGGCCGTGCGTAGATCAGTGATGCCAGATACGAAAAGCAGACGTTGATACATTTTGCAGCGAATGGCAGGAGTGAGCCCATTGTGCATGATGCTGCGCCGCGCACCAATGCCGGTGCGGGGTTAGCTCCGAAATAGCTCCAAAACAGGCGGCCCAAACCAGCCATTCATTTGGTCAGGTTACGCCGCAATGCAGCTTCACCGAACCGGACTTTCGCTGCCAATACGAACCATCCAGATAGTTGGACTGCCGCACTGCGGGCATAGCCGCCGTCCGGCGTTTTAGCACCTATGTGTGCTCCAATAGCCCTAGCCGACCCTTTTTGACGTTTCTCATACTGTCCCACTGGAAGGCGCCACTAAAGGAAAGCGCCCATCGTTATTTGGGGGCCTAGCGGTTTGCTGTGTCGTTTTCGATCAGCGATCGCTTTCCGATCTGCGCAAGTGTGATGCTTGTTTCGTTTTTCAGAACGTTCCAAAGCTCTTGCAGGCCCTCTTCGCCACTTGCGGCGATGGCGAACTGCAGGACGCGGCCAAGGAACGTGAAATTGGCACCTTGGGCATAGGCTTTGACGACATCTTCGCCGCTGCGCAGTCCGGTGTCGTAGAACAGCGGGTAGTCGGGGCCGACGGCGTCGCGGATTTTGGCAAGCTCCAATATCGGAGCAGGAGCGCTGTCCAGTTGTCGCGATCCATGGCTTGAGACTTGGATCGCATCAACGCCGGCTGCTTTTAGTGCGATTGAATCTTCGGTATCCAAAACACCCTTAACCACCAACTTGCCCGGCCACATGTCCCGCAAGCGGGTGAGGGTATCCCAGTCGGCCTTGGCGCGGCTCTCGGTGCGGTCAAAGTCATAGCCATCCATGAGGAAGTTCGCCATTTGCGGTTTGCCCGCAAAGAGTGAAGTCAGTGACCAGCGGGGGTGCAACGCAAAGTCGATGAACTGTTTGGGGCCGATTTTGAAGGGCATCGTGAAGCCGTGGCGCAATTCGCGCGGGCGGCGGCCCACTTCGGCCACATCGACGGTCAGGACAATTGTTTCATAGCCCGCGGCCTTGGCACGTTCGACCAGTTTGAAGGTGCCTATGCCATCGCCGCTAAAATAAAGCTGGAACCATGCGTTGCCTTCGGCCTCTTCAATCAATGGCTCCATTGCGGTTGAGGCGACAGTCGAGACGCCCAAAGGCACATTCTCGCGCGCGGCAAGTCGCGCAAGCATCATGTCCGCGCCGGGACCAGAGAGGTTACACATGCCCATCGGGCTGATGCCGTAAGGGGCTTTTGTCGGTTTGCCCCAAAGCGGAACAGAGAGGGACCGGTCGCTGACATCGCGCAGGATGCGCGGCCGTAGTTCCAGATTGTCAAAGGCCGCGCGGTTACGCGCGGCCCCTGTTTCGGCACCTGCGGCACCGTCGATATAATCAAAGACCATCCAAGGAAGACGTTTACGGGCGAGCTTGCGGGCATCCTCGCTTGAATGGATCTTTGCAGCCATTTAGCTGGCCACAGCTTTCATAAAGCGATCACGGATCACGACAGGATCCATCGTGATGACCGGCAACTTGATGTTGCCGCTGTCGCATTTGCTGACGATGATCGTCATCTGCTTGCTGTCGATGGCCTCTTGTAGGACCTTGCCGGTGTCAACGTCTTGGCACACGACAACGTTTTCACAGCCACAGGCCGTAGCCACGTTCTCAAGCTTGGTCTTCTTACCAGCATAAGTCGGCTGGTCACCGGTTGAGCCGTAAGAGCCATTGTCTATGATCAGCAAAACAAAGTTGTCAGCCACGTTATTGGCAATCGTCGGCAATGTGCCAAGATTGGTCAAGACAGAGCCGTCGCCGTCGATCGAGATAACGGTTTTGTCCTGAGCCAAGGCCAGACCTAGGCCGATGGACGATGACAGGCCCATTGTGCCCAGCATGTAAAAGTTCTTGGCATTGTCGTCGATCATGTGCAGCTCTTGGCTGGGCAGACCGATGTTACAAACGACCAGCTGGTCATGGAGGATTGGCGCGATTTCGCGCAGGATTTCAGAACGGATCATTGGTCGCCGTAGCCTCCCCAGAAAGATGCGTCGGTCAGGATTGCGACCGGTTTGTTGCACATGAATGTGTACTTCAGGATCGCGTCGAGCTCGTCTGCGTCGCTTTCCTTGTGGAAGTGATATGTCGGGATGTTCAGCTGGTTCAGCAGCGCCTTGGTGTGCACGGCCATTTCGACCTGACACGCCACAGGCTCGCGCAGCTCGCCACGGTAGCTGATCAGCATGGGCAAAGGCATGCGGTAATACTGTGTCAGCGTTGCCAGAGTGTTGATGGTCACACCAATCGCTGTGTTCTGCATGATGATCGCCGGGCGTTTGCCGCCCATGAATGCACCTGCGCAAAGACCCATGCCCTCGTCTTCCTTGTTGGAAGGAATGTGGAAAATCTCGGGCCGAGCTTCGACTTCTTCGATAACACCTGCCAGCTGTTTGCAAGGCACAGTGGTGATAAATGATACATCGTTGGCGACAAGGTCGTCGACGATCTTCTTGCTGATGTCCAAGGTCTTAGGTCTCCTGGTTGCGCCCTCAGAGAGGGGCGTTGGTTTGAATGAAACGGATTATGCGGGGTAGCGGGCGACATGCACGGCGCAAGGGGCGTGCTGCACAACGCGGGCTGCGGTTGAGCCGAGAAGGTAGTCAATAAGACCAGGCTTATGAGAGCCAAGCACAATGCAGTCCACTTTGAGCGAAGTTGCCGTATCGACAATCGTGCGACCGCTGTGGCCCTTTACAGTAACGGCATCGACGCCGTCCATTGCGGCGACCCGTTCCTGCATTTGTGTCTTGGCGCTGGTAAAAGCACTCTCGATGACGGACTGATCGACGTAGGCGCCGACAGTATTGTTTGGTGCTTCATGTACGTGCAATGCGGTAATTTTGCCGCCGTCAGCCAGGAGCGTCCGCGCGATTTGCATCGTGGTTTCGGCGATCCCGTGATCAAGGGCCATTGGGACGAGAATATGCTTATACATGTCAAACCTCCTTGGGGTTTTGGTCTTTAGTTAGGGCCGCAGAATAATCTTTGGGGCAGCCACGACGCCCGCGCGTATATCGGCAAACGCCTGTCCACCTTCGGACAAAGGCCGCTCTTCTGTCCAGTCAAGCGCGCCCAAGCGCCCGTCAAAGATCGCAGCAGCTGTATCGCGGAAGTCTTGCGCAGTGTAGGTATAGGTCCCGATGAAAGTGATTTCTTGCAGGGTCATGCGACGGATATTTAGACCGCCTTCACCCTCACCCAAACCGATATGCATGATTACACCGCCGGGCCGCGTAATCTCAGTGGCATCCGCACGGGTCGCAGCATAACCGACACCATCAATGACAAGATCAGCCTCGGTCACTGTGCCGGGTTCCACAGCAGTAAACCCGTCGATGTTATCGAGGGTCGCGCGCCGAACTGCATTGGGCTCAACGACTTGAATGTCTGTCGCCCCAAACGCCATGAGGCAAAGTGCGGCCCCGACACCAATCGCACCGCCACCAATGACAACACAACGGGCATCTGCAAGCTCTATGTCTAGCGCATCAGCGCCCAGTCGAACGGCATGCCAACCACAGGCAAGCGGTTCGGCCAAGGCAGCTTTTGCCAGCGGCACACCATCGGGGACTTCTACAAGATTGCGGTCTGCCATGATCACAAGCTCGCCAAACGCGCCTTCGCGTGGCGGCATTGAAATGATCATACGGTCAGCGCAAAGATTATCGCGGCCTGCCTTACAGGCGGCGCAAAGACCACAGGTCGTCAGCGGATTGATCGTGACACGCTTGCCATCCAGCTTGCCGCCAACAACGACACCCGCAGCCTCGTGTCCGAGGATGAGCGGCGATGGCCGCCGTTCGTCATGGCCCAGATAGGCGTGCATGTCAGACCCGCAGATGCCAGAGGCCTCGACCCTGATCAGGCTTTGTCCCAATGCCGGCACCGGATCGGGCATGTAGCGGTAAACAAGCGTTTCCACATCGTCATAAACCAGAGCTTTCATTTGGCTGTAAAACCTCCATCAACCATCAAGACTTGCCCGGTCACATAGGCGGATGCATTTGAGCAAAGAAAAAGGAGCGGGCCGTCAATGTCCGACAGATCGCCATTGCGGCCGATGCATGTGTTGGCCGCATTGCGTGCAGCACGTTCGGGGTCGGCAAAGACCGGGCCTGTCAATTCGGTCGGGAAGAACCCCGGACCGATGGCATTGGCGGTAATCCCATCCTTGGACCAAGCTTCGGCCATGGCACGGGTCAGCTGCCCGATCCCTGCTTTGGACGTGCCGTAGCTGATACCGCCAGGGAATGCGCGGGTTGTCTGCAGTGACGCAAAGTTCACGATGCGCCCCCAGCCCTTTGCCTTCATCGCAGGGGCAAAGGCTTGGCTTAGAAAGAATGGCGCTGCCAAATTCAGGTTCATTGTGACGTCCCAGCCCGCGGCGGTGACATCGTCAGCAGCTTCGCGTGTATTGATGCCAGCGGCATGCACCAGAATGTCCGGTGCGCCAAATGGCGCTGCAATATTTTTGGCAATCTCTTCGATCTGGTCACGCTGTGACAGGTCAGCAGCAACAACAGCGGCTTTTGGCCCTGTCGCCGCGGCCCAAGCATCCAATGCCTCGACACGGCGTGCAACGCCGACGACTTTGGCACCTGCCGCAGCCAAAGCTATAGCAGACCGCTGACCGAGGCCCGCACTTGCGCCAGTAACGCAAGCAACGCGACCCGTCAGGTCCAAGAGATCACGAAGATCACCCATGCGGCGTCAGATCAAAGTTTTCGCCGGGAAAGTATTTGGCCAGACGCACATCAGCGGCACGCGCATGGCCTTCCATCCCTTCGAGGCGAGAGATCCGTGCGGTCGCTTCGGCCACCCGCTTGGACGCTTCGCGTGTTGTCTGCTGCCATGTGACAATCTTCATGTACTTGTGCACCGACAGGCCGCCTGTGTAGGACGCGGCACGCGATGTTGGCAGCACGTGGTTGGTGCCAGATGCCTTGTCGCCATAAGACACAGTTGTCTCCTCGCCCAAGAACAGCGATCCGTAGCAGCTCAGACGATCAAGCCACCAAGGCAGGTCTTCAGCCTGGACGGTCAGGTGCTCGGGTGCGTAATCATCGGAACAGGCCGCCATTTCTTCACGGTCGGCACACAGGATCACTTCGGCGTAGTCGCGCCATGCGGCGGCGGCGTTGTCACGGTTCACTTCAGGTAGATCGGCAATCAGGTCAGGGACACGGTTCATCACGTCTTCAGCCAGCGCGCGGTCGTCTGTGACCAACCAAACAGGTGAGTTATAGCCATGCTCGGCTTGGCTCACGAGGTCAGTTGCAACGATATGCGGGTCAGCAGTTTTGTCGGCCAGGATAAGGCTGTCTGTTGGGCCCGCAATCATATCGATGCCAACACGCCCAAAAAGAATGCGCTTGGCTTCGGCCACAAACTGGTTGCCCGGACCGACAAGGATGTTGGCCTTGGGCAAATCAAACAGACCAAATGTCATCGCCGCGACACCCTGCACGCCACCCATCGCCATGATCTTATCTGCGCCGCAAATGTGGGCTGCATAGATGATGGCAGGAGCGACACCAACTTCGGGGCGCGGTGGAGAGGCAACAGCGATGTGATTGCAGCCTGCAACCTTTGCTGTAGTCACTGTCATGATCGCAGATGCGATGTGGCTGTAACGACCACCGGGCACATAGCAGCCCGCCGCATCTACAGGGATTGCTTTTTGTCCAGCGATGAAGCCCGGTGCAATCTCGTATTCAATGTCGCTGACGGTTGCCTTTTGCGCCTCGGCAAAGCGCTTAACGTTGTCATGAGCGAACTGGATGTCTTCCTTCAGCTTCTGCGGGACCAAAGCTGCGGCGGCTTCGATCTCTTCTGCGGTCAACATCACATTGCCATCGTATTTGTCGAACTTGGCCGCATACTCCAACGCCTTGGCGTCGCCGCCTTCCTCGATGTCCGTGAGGATGCCCTGCACGATGTCATGGACATCGGATGCGCCAGACTGTGCCGTCAGCGTTGCTTTCTTAAGATACTCAAGAGTCATATGAAGGATGCCTTATTTGTAGATGTCAGGGAGCATCGTCGTGGAAATCGCAGGAACATAGGCGATCAACAATGTGACGATGAGCATGCACAGCACGAACGGCACTGCCCGTGCTGCAATTTTGAGAATGGATTCACCGGTAATACCGGCAACCACAAAGAGGTTCAGTCCCAATGGAGGAGTAATGAACCCAACACCAAGAGCTGTGATCATCATGATACAGAACTGAATTTCGTTCATGCCGATGCTTTCTGCCAATGGCAGAAGGATCGGTGCGAGAATGACGATGTTTGGCGTAGTTTCCATGACGCAGCCAGCAGCAATCAAAATGCCAATCATAATCAGGATCAGGACCCACGGCTCATCTGTGAGGGCAGTCATCGACGCCACAAAGCCTTGCGGAACACCCATGATCGCTAGAGCCTCGGCCAATGGTGCTGAAAACGCGATGATCGGCAGGATGATCCCGTTCACCTTGGCAGAGCTCAGCAACATCGCAGGGAAATCTGCCAGTTTCAGCGTACCCAGAATGAAGCCCATGATGATCGTGACAATAACAGCCGTCGCGCCAGCTTCGGTCGGCGTCATGCGGCCAGAGAAGATGCCATAGAAAATGATGCCGGGCACGATGAAAGCGTACCATCCAGATTTCAAAGCAGCCGTGAGGTTGCTGAAATACTCGGCCATGGTGATATTGCCGCCGCCTTCGTAGCCGTAGATCCGGTTGACGATGACATTGGTCACAAGGATCGAAATCAAGATCGCAAGACCTGGAATCACGGCAGCCAGGAACAAAGTAGAGGCCGATATACCCAACACCAAACCGATAATGATGTATGCAATCGAGGGAGGGATTAGGATACCGGTACAGGCACCTGCAGCCACGAGTGCACAAGCGTAAGGGCGTGGATAGCCGCTCTCAACCAGTCGTGCGATTGTCATCCGGCCTACCGCCGCGGCACCAGCAGCGTCGGAGCCAGAGATCGCAGCAAACATACCACAAACAAGAACGGTCGCGGAGCCGAAGCCACCTTTTGCAAATTGGGTAAGTGCTTCTGCGACATCGAGAAATTTCCGACTGAGCCCAGTGCGAACCAGCACATCACCTGTAAGAATAAAGAGCGGCACAGCCGTCAGCGCAAAGGCGTCGATCCCTGTGAAGAGGCTTTCGCCCACAGCACTCAAAGGCAGATCGCCGGACATCATCAGCATGACGATGGCGGCGGCGCCGATCGAGGCCCAGACCGGAACAGCCAGCGCAATCAAGATCACAAACAAAATGACGGGGGCGTAGAAGTCCCAACCGAGTTCAACAGTTTGATTAAAGGTATTAAAAAGCATTGGATTCTTCCTTAATCAAACAGTGTCGTGCCTTCGTTGACGGGCTTGCCGTCACGAAGAGCGCGAAAATCGCGAATGAAAGATTGGATCAGTCGCACCATCATCAAGCTAAAGCCGAGCGGAACTGCCATCAGTGCCCAAACCTTGGACACCCGCAGACCATCTGTCACCGAACCGAACTTGGCCGAAATATGCACCGCCTCCCATGACCAGTAGAGCGCGATGATTGCTACAACGAACATGACAAGATCACCAAAGATGTAGAGGACAGCTTTGGGCTTTGGTCCAAGATAATGCATAATCACATCAATACGGATGTGTATTCGGTCTTTGACGGCGACCGCAGCACCGATCCAAGCGAGATAGATAAATGAATAACGGACGACCTCTTCACCCCAGATGGATGAATAGGAAAAGACCTCGCGTCTTAAAACCTCGACGGCCATGGTCATGACAAGCATGACGTAGAAGATCAAAAGCAACCAACGTTCGGCGTTTTGATCAAGTTTGCGCAGGATGTTCATGTTGCACCTTCCCCTAGCGACACGTCAACCAAACGCGCGCCATCTCAGACTTCGGACATGTGGAAGAAAGACAGGCGCCCATTGCGGAGCGCCTGTCAGAAGCAGTTTATGCGTCGTGGACGTAGTAGCGGCCCATTGTGCCAGCAGCTTCAACCAGCTTCTCAAATGTCTCCATTGAACCAGCAAGTTCGACTTTGAATGTGTCCCATTCAGAGTTCTGGTAGCCACCAACAGACTGCCATTCGGCCAACTGGTCAGCGGACAGTGAATGGAACTCAACACCGGCTTTGCGAAGCTCCGCCATTGCGTAGTTACGCGCAGATGGCACTTTGGCAAGGTTTTGGTGACGTGTGATTTCAGACGCTTCCATGATGCCGTCTTGTACATCTGCAGGCATGGAGTTGAACCACTCAAGGTTACAAGAGTAAACTTGGCTGTCTGGAACGGCCTGCGTGAATGTCACGTGGCTTAGGATGTCCTTGAAACCAAAGACCTCGAGCGCGCCAACTGATGGATCAAGCGCATCAGCAACACCTTGCTTGATTGCAGAAGGTGTTTCACCCCATGCAACAGGTGTCGGGTTCGCACCAACCATGCGGTAATACTGCTGCAACATAGCAGAGCCGGGAACGCGGAACTTTACGCCATCAAGATCACCAGGCGTCAGAACTGGACCGGAACCACCGGCACGCACAGCAACAACGCGCGGGTCGATGTTGACGTAGAAGAGCGGCTTAAAGCCTGCAGCTTCAACTTTTGGATTCACTTCTTGTGCCCAGATGTCGGAGTGCACAAGGTTAGTGAAGCGCTGGTTCGAACCACACAGGTAAGGCATGTTGATCAGGTCAACGACAGACGCGAATGGCGCAAAGTTAGACAGCGAGTGCTGTGCCGCCTGAATAGTGCCGCCCTGAACCTTTTGAACAAGTGCGCCGCCAGCGCCCAACTGACCGCCAGGGGCCAATTTGACATAGACCTTGCCGTTGGTTGCGTTCTGGATGTTTTCTTTGAGATCCAGCTGCATGATTGGATAGCCGCGTGACGCGCCCAATACATAGGCCGTTGCAACAGTCATAACGTGCTCGGCCGCGGCTTCGCGCTCGCGCTCTTCATTTGCAGTTTGGGCTGCAGCCTCTGTTGACCACAATGTTCCTGCAGCGCCTGCTACAAGAGCGGCTGTGAAACCACCTGTACCGGCAAGCTTAAGGAAATTGCGGCGCGTAGCCGACTTTAGGCTTTCTGATTTCTTTTCCACTGTGTTTGTCCTCCCTGGACGGAAACTGCCGTATCACTTCTTGGACGCGGCTTCTTTTTGTAGAATCGCAGCAACGAACAAGACAGCAACTGCCAGCAAAAGTAGCATCTCACCCACATCGTTGAGGAAAGATGCGTCCGCAAACGAGCCGAGGCCAACGTTTATAGCGAAAACGACGAATAAGATAACTGCTCCCAAAAGTGACATTTCGCTGTTCCTCCCTGTCGGTACTCCGATTCGCATCCAGTGTAAGCGCTTACAAGTGATTCCTGCAAGCGCTTACATATCTGTAGACATTTCCACTATCTCGAACGCCACTTTGTCGATAAGAATGGCCAGATGCTTGGACTGCTGAACGGATGACAACACAATACTCGACACCCACTCTTGAAGACGTCGCCGGCCTTGCAGGGGTTTCTACGGCAACGGTATCGCGTGCCATCAACTTTCCTGACAAGGTTGCAGTCAAAACCCGTCAAAAAGTTGAAGATGCAATTTCGAAACTTGGATACTCGCCCAATTTTGGCGCGCGGGTCATGGCAGCACGCCAAACCAAAACCATCGGTGCAATCATTCCGACTATGGAGAACGCCGTCTTCGCACGGGGACTGCAGGCGTTTCAAGATGAGTTATGGAACCATGGCTATACGATGCTTGTCGCTAGTACCGGTTATAAAGATGACAAAGAGGAAGAGCAGATCAGATCTCTGATCGCGCGTGGTGCAGACGCGCTCCTGCTGATTGGCCATAGCCGAAATGCCGATATTTACCGTTTCCTCGAAGCGCAAAATGTTCCTGCCATCATCACCTGGGCTTTTGATCCGACGTCCGAACGCCCTTCAATCGGTTTTGACAATAAGGCCGCGATGCATGACATGGCACTGCAAGTCATCGAGATGGGGCACACTCAGCTCGCTCTGATTTCTGCTGAGACAACATCGAATGACCGTGCTTTGGAACGCCATCGCGGTGTGTTGGCTGCAATGCAGGATAGGGGCTTGCCAATCCAGAACCTCAATTTCATTGAGACGACCTATGGTATTGATGAAGGTGCCGCCGCATTTGCACAGCTGATGGATGCACCTATCAGACCAACTGCCGTTTTCTGCGGCAATGATGTTCTTGCAGCTGGGGCGCTGCGCAAAGCAAGAGAGTTAGGTATCGAAGTTCCGAATGATATTTCGATCATCGGCTTCGACGACATCGAACTGGCACATGTCGTACATCCACCGCTGACGACAGTGCATGTTCCACACCGCGAAATGGGACGCCTTGCCGCACTTGCCTTGGTGAATCTTCTTCAAGAAGGTAAACAGCAGCAGAAAGCGTTGCTCGCTGGGACACAC
>ENA-OQVM01000721-OQVM01000721.1-marine-metagenome-genome-assembly--contig:-NODE-721-length-48895-cov-7.180610_pt1 | contig 48895 bp, 84 predicted proteins | sample MGYA00237776_ERZ505498 | MGnify/ENA primary metagenome ERZ505498 (study PRJEB26159, sample SAMN06265151) | marine metagenome | isolation source: Helgoland LTER site | place: Germany:Helgoland, sampling...
CTAACCTAAATACATCGCCGTCTACAATATCTACAGTTCCGCTACTTCCTACTAATGACCCTGCGGTAATTGAGTAAGTAAACAATGTCCCGATAAAGCTAAATTCCCCTTGAGCACCAGCTGCTCCCGCAGGGCCAGTAGCTCCAGTTGCACCAGCAGGCCCAGTTGCACCTTGTAAGGAAGCAACATCTGCCGCAGTTAATGCTTGGAAGAATGAATCCCCCGCTGACCATGCCTGATCTCCAAACGAAGACTCTGCATTCTTAGTGACACCTGTTAGCGTCCAATAACTAACAACTGATATATTCCCACCCATGCCTGAGTGATTAGGACAGTAATAATACAAGGCAGCTGGAGTGCTAGCAGATATGATAATCGTAGTATGTGTTGTGCTATTGTGGGTTACGCCTGTGGTGTATTCTGACCCACCTCCATGTGTACCATCGACAGTAGTAGAAAATCGAAACGGATGGCCTGATGGATAATAGAAGTCATAAGTAGATCCAACTTTCAAAGTTAGCGCTTTATTAGCTACAGTAGTTATAATAAAGTTACCGCCAACAGCAGTAACCGTAGACCCGTAGCTATCAGCAGGATGAGTACGCGCTGTATAAGTAATGATCTCAGTCTTACCAGTTGCAGATAAAGTTAAGCGCCCACTTGCAGGAACATCTTTGTTAGGCGCGACAGCTTTAAGTACATTGACAGTAGTCGCACCGATTGCTACGTTTGCCTGAAGCGTACCTTGTACGTTATTCTCGAAAGCCATTTTATGTATCCTTCACTTTAACTTTAAAGTTCACTTCTTTAGTTCGGCCTTGGTTGGTCTCAACTGTGACAGAAACAATGTAGCTCTTTTTATCCACACCCGCAGCTACCCAAACTTTAGGTATGATGGTCGCTGCATCAGTCACATAAATAGTTAAGCCCGCTGGAGTTGAAGCAGTCACAGTTGAAATTATCGCGTCCCCATTTGGAAGCCATGCAGTAAAATCAATGTCATAGTCCAATCTTTCAGTGGGCTGTTTGGTATACGATTCCATAAATATCTCTCTTTAAGCTGCTTCGGCAAAGATGGTTCTATCTTCTGCATCTACAATGATTCTTCGGTCAATCGCTTCAACCGCGATAGATCGGACTTCTGCTTCAACCAATATGAGAATGCCGTTACTGCGTTCACCCGTCTGTGAAACATAGGTAAAGCTGCTTACTAGTTCAGCTGTTGCTATGGCGTTTATTGGAGAAGGAACCCTCATCCTAAAGGCTGTTGCTACTACTGAAGCGGCGGCATTTGAATAACCAAACGCAGCGTTGATTCCTGCCCCTGAAACATCTAACTCAGCCGTTCCAACTACATCAGCCTTGCCATAAATTTCCTTATCAGCTAATGACACAACATCAGACGAAGCTGATAGTGCAGCACTGGTGAATACAAGGAAGTTTGTGTTAACTGGCGATATGGAACCTGTACCATTTAACGTACAGGTTGCAGCACTCTCAATATGGGATGCGGATGTGGTATCTGCTGACGCTGAGATCTGAGCAGAAGCAGTTTGTATTGCTCCAGCTGTGGCAGATAGTTCAGATGACGCAGTGAGGCTGAAGCTAAATTGTATGGTGGCTTCGGCTACAACATTTGCTCTAGGTGCGTAGCCTGTGTATACAGTAACTGGATCAACCCAAACAGCAGGGTGTGTGGTAGTAATTCTTCGTTTAATGCCACCGTCAAAACCATATACGCCATTTATAGTATGATCATTGGTTAAATACGTATGGTAAGTAGTTCCTGCGGGTGCTGCGTTATCTAAAGTGTTTATTATAGTAGTAGGAATGTTAGTTCCGTTATACGTAGTGTTTGCATAATACGGAGCTATAGATAACCAAACAGTAGAAATTTGAATTTGTGAATTATCGAACTTTACCCAATAAGCAGCAGCAGTAGTATCAACCGAAGTGTCGTAAGCAGGTATTGTATAGCCCGCAACAACGTAGCTAGAATCCGACACATGCGCTTCAGCACTTATTAACGTGTCGCCATCAGCAAAGGCAGAAGCACCTGCGTTCACTGAGGCACTAGCAGCTGATTCTGATAGGTAGCCAGAGGCATCAATGCTGGCTGTTGCGGTAGCTGTTAATAGCCCCGCAGTAATAATTATAAGGTCTCCAACAGCACTCATCGTTACAGATGGATTGATTGCGGCTGAAGCGTCAAATATCACATAGGTTGATGAAGCGACAGAGACTGAGGCATTAGCCACAATATCAGTCTGGCCTACAGCTTTCTTGTTACCTACAGAAATCGCTAGACTAGATCCACTGAAGGCTCCACTAGCAAACACAGTGTTAAAGCTTTCAGCTGTCGCTTCAGCATCTGCCAATACTTGGGCTGATCCTAATATGTCAACGGTGACACTTAGCGATAAGTCTGCCGTAGCATCAAAATGTACCCCTGATGCGTCAATGTACCTTACTTTAAACGCTGTTGACGTAGCTGATGCCGCACTAGTTACGTCTGCTATGCCTACAAGAAGTCGAGTACCTGTTGCAGTAACCTCAGCTGATGCCGTTGGGTATGCAAAACTACCACTAAGGACACTTACATCTGAAACCACAACCTGAGCATTAGGTGTGTAGCCTGTTGGTGTATATACTGGCGCAACCCAAACAGCAGGGTGTGTAGTGGTAACTCTTCGCTTAAGGCCACCATTGAAACCAGATACTCCATTTCTATTTTGAGCGGAGGTTAGATAACTAACATATGAAGTTCCTGCTGGTGCTCCAGAATCTAAAACAGATTTTATTGCAGAAACAATATTAGTTCCTGTATATGTATTGTTACTGTAATACGGGGCTATAGATTCAGGTGTATAAGTAAAATATACCTCACGACCTAAATAATGCACCCAGTAAAACGCAGCATTAAAGTCTTGATTAGTCGTGTACGAAGGTATCCAGTAGCCGGGGGTTACATCAAAACTATCCAACACATGGGCTTCAGCTTGAATAATTCTCGCTGCAATTGCCGAACTTGAAACCGAGGCGCTACAAGTAACTGTTGCCTGACCATTACTACTAGCCTGTGCTACAGCCGTTAGGTTGGCACTGCCTGTATACTGAGCATGCCCAACTGAAATCTTATTACCAACTGATATGGAAACAGCAAAAGCAGACAACGCTGCGGATACATCAATAATAAGAGATGGCGCATTAGCAATAATGCAAGAGCCATCAATATTCGCAGTTGCAAAGTGTATAGTAGCAGTCGTAGCCGATGTATTTGCATGAGCGATAATAGCTGCATTTGGATTAGCAGTATTAAATGCTGAACTTGAAACAGAACTCTGAGCGACACAACTGGCTTGAGCAGATGAATAGTTAGCTGCAATCGAACTCACAACAGCTGACGCTGCTACTGAAGCTGTGTTGTAAACCTCAGAGTTAGCCGCGCTAGAAACGGCTGCGCTAGCATTGATGGTTGTATGAGCGACTGACTTCTTATGGCCAACTGAGATGGCAATACTGGAGCCAATAAAGGTTGCACTAGCCGAGGATAGATTATAGCCAACACTTGATAGTGCGCTAGAACCAGAAACACTTGCTTGAGCACCAGAAATCGCTATAGCTTCAGCAGTTACATTGCTCGTTGAATCAAATGCTGCACCAGCATCTAAAACTGCATGAGCAGCAGCCGTTAACTCTGATACAGAAGCAATCGTAACTGAGGCTTCAATAACAGAATTTGATGATGCAGTAATTAAGGCGGAGCCATTAAGGGCTGCGCTGGCAAAAGAATTTATACTGGCTGAAACATCGTCAGCACTTGAAATAGATACAGTGCCACCCATACCGGAATGGTAAGCACAATAATAATAAAGAGTAGATGGGGTTTCTTCAGTGACAACAATGGAAATCGAAGAGCCAGCCTGACCTTGACTACCAGTAATGGTTACGCCAGTAGTGTACTCGCTGCCACCACCATGTGTGCCATTGTTAGTGGTACTGAATCGTAAAGGATGAGAACCATTGCTAGAGCTTGATAAGTCGAATGTATATGTAGATCCGACTTTGAAATCTAATGGTCTATTAGATTGGCTAGCAATGACATAGTTACCGCCTGAAGCAGTAACCACAAAAGTTTGTGTGTCAGATCTAGATAATGAACTACTTGCAGTAACGCTAGCATTTAAGTCATGAATAATACTAGAGGTTGCGGTGAAGTTAGACTGAGCAGAAACAGTGGCATAAGATAATGACGCTGAAGTTGCAACGGCAGTTAATGCAGCGCTAGCAACTAAAGTGGTCTGTGCAACCGCTCTCTTCTCACCGACTGAGATCGCTAAGCTTGATCCAGTAAAGACACCAGAGGCATCCCATACGACATAGGTTGATGAATCGACTTCACTTGATGCGGATACGCCAGCACTTGATTGAAGGATACAGTGTGCAGATGAACTTAGATTAGCTTGTGCCGCTACAGAACATTGGGCTGAGGCTTGCGCTGAGCTTTCTGATAGAACTGAGCAAGAGCTGATGACACTGGCTGTTGCTGGATTGACTATAAAGGTAGATGAGGAAGAATCGGCAGTCGCATTGATAGATGCCTGCACGCCTCGATAAGCATTTGCACTAGAGGACATTGCCGCCGTTGCAAGTAAAGTCGTGTGAGCAACTGCTTTCTTTTCACCAACTGAGATGGCTAGACTTGAACCAGTAAAGGAACCCGATGCGTTAGCAATAACGTAGCTTGATGCTGTTACATCACTTGATGCTGCTATATCAGATTCAGCTGAAACTATGCCTGAAGTTGAAGCTATAACTGAGCAAGAGCCTGCGATGTTGGCAGAAGCAGACTTAGACTTATAAGCCGAGGATGTAACTACTGCGCTAGCGGTAATGTCCCCAGAAACATTTAATGTATTTGATGCAGTAGCTGAAGATGTAGCAAAAGCGGCAATATCAGCTGTGCCGTAAAAGACTGTATGTACTGTAGCAGTTGCAGACAATGCTGCGCTTGGGTAGTGAAAAGTTGTAACCCATTGTGGTTGAGTTGTAATTTGCCGTTGCTGTACATAGTAAGCATATACAGAAGATGAACCACTACCCTGCGCCGTGTGGTAAGGCAATCCCGTTTGGTAGTCGCTTTGATTTGTAATGTACCTGTCAAACCAGCCGCCGTAACCCCATGCTGCCTGCCAAGTAGAATCACTGACGCTGAAGCGACCAGCAACATCACTATTGTTTGTGGGGAGACCACCAATTAGGTTGTAGACCCCAGAATTACGCCAGATGACATTATAGGTGTTTACCCAACTGTAAATTGGGGCTGTCCAGTATCCACTTTCCATTGTGGATTGAGCGAAGATGACCTTACCTGAGTTAGCGGTTAGGTTACACTCTGCTTGTAATGAAGCAGACGCGTAGGCCACCCTCGATCCTACAGCAACATTTGTTGCTTGAGCCGTAACGTACACGACTGCTTGCCTGTAAACAACAGCATTAGCATCACTGCTTGCTGCACAAACTATTTCAGCGTTACTAAACTGAACTCGATACCCTTCTACGTTTGCAGCTGCGTTACAACCTAGTGTGGCAGTAGCCATGGCAAAACGAACAACAGATTGCGTTGTTGTTAATGCGACTGAGTTGATTACAGTAGCAGTAGCATGAGAGTGTAAAGTTGCTTGAGCAGAAGCAGATGCCCCTGCACTGAATGATGCCGCACCCTCAACTGTTGTCACCCCTGCCGAAGCAGAGATAACACCAATCGCGTGTGTATTGAGTGCGGAAAAATTCATTTAGTCTAGCGTTACCGTAACACCACTGACAGCAAACGACAGTACATCGTCAGCAGTTAGTGTCTTGGACGTTGCCAAGTTGGTGTGGTAAAGCATGTTGCCACTGGTTGCCGCATCGAAAATGCCGATGTGACTAATGGTGACGTTAGACCCGACCAATGCAGGGAACTGAATCTGAGTTGAGCTGTTAACGGCTCCACCAGAAATAGTGCCAAATGACATTGCTTGACGGGCATAGTTAGTCCATGAACCTTCAGCGCCACCAGAAGCCGCGTCAGTAGGATCACCGATGAATACAGCTAAATAGGCTGTAGTAATAGTAGGAAATGTACCACCCTTCAAGGTGGAATTGAGAATTTGAGTCTCAAGATAATCAGAAAACTTAGACATTGCTAACTCCAAATAAGGTTTTAAGTTGCACTATTTAGTGCAGGATTGGGCCAGCGCCCCTACGCTCCAAATCGAACTGACTTAACGCGGAGATTTGTACTGTCGTAACCTTGCATCTGAGCAACCTTTGCCCTAGCAAGTTCACGATCAAATAGTTGCCTGTAATAGGCCGCACGATTGGGGTCGTACCATTCGGTATTCGCCATCATGCAAAGGAAGTGTTTGGCTCCAGTCTCAATAGCAGTGCGCCATCGAACACCTAGCTCATAAGGAATGCTGGTCGCATCCTGCTTAGGCTTTAATGCCATTCGACATTCAAGTTCTTCAGATATATTAGGGATAGGGTACATTCGGGTAGTCTGTATACCGTCTGTAGAATAGTAGTTGGGGGTGCTCCAACGAGTTTGGTCTTCAACATCGCCTTGCTCTTGTGACATCTTACGAACTGTAATGGGTGTTAATTCCACTCCCTTCCTAGAAATAGAAATAAGCTGAACCAGCTCTGCATTTCTTGGAACAGGAAGGTCATGCTCTATCTCACCAACTTCAGTATCTAATGTGTCTTCTGTTTGTTCCCAAATAAGGGTTCGCTCACACAACTCAGAAGTTGCTCTGCGTAAGGAATGTATAATAGTGAATGATGGTGCGCCCTGAATCTCAACCACTACATCAGGAACAAGAGTCTCTAACTTTATATCAGCCATGGGTATTCCTAAGAGTTAACTGTGTCTGCGCCTTGGGCAGATCGCATCTGTGCGTTAGAGCCATCAATCCTTGTCTTCACACCTAATGAAGATCCAAATGCAGATAAGTGTGCATTGGAGCGAACAGCATTCGCAGCAAATTCCGCATCCTTGCTGTAAGCCCTGTAGAGAATAAAATCCAACAAAGCATTAGCGTAAATGTCATCTAGACTGATCATTGTAGTGGATGCACTGGATTTAAAAGTTTCATCTGCATTCACTATAGAAACTTTATCTGGGACAGTGGAATAAATTATTTCAATTCGAGACAGGGCATTGGGTCTAGGGAATAAGTAAAAAACCTTTGGGTCTCTCTCGTCATACACAAAGTGTTCTGTGTTTACGCTAGGGGCCGCGTTATGCCAAGCTGGAACTCCGTCATCTAAAATAGATCTTTGGATTAGACGAATGGCTTTATAAGTCGATGTTGCAGCAGTATTACGAATAACTTCGATTAACCTTAGACCTGTTGCAGGGATAGTCTGCTTAGATGATTCGGATACAGGAGTAAACTCTTCATTTACTGTCTTTGCATCAGGTCTATACAGTACAACTGCATACTGGGCATCATTTAACCAAGCCTGCAATTCAGAGTTTTGCCACCGCGTTCCAGTTGAGCTAGTGTCCTGCAAGACAATCTTTGCCCTATCAATAATATCTTTGGCTAACGTGACGGCCATGAGAAAACTCCTAAGTTAATTTTCCGCTTGCATCACAAGCAAGCCAATCAGGATTGCTTTCGCCCCAAGGGATTTCTGGGTAAGCATTTCCATCAATAGGATTGCGAACAAATTTAATAGCTGAAGCTTTAGGTGCTACAGCCTTTGTCTTGGCGGGTTTTTTAACGGCAATGCCCAAAGAGTCTTCAATCATCTTTGTTGCGTCTGCACGTATGTCTGCAATCTTTCCTCGCTTATCTATGTCGATGGAAAAATGAGTCAGGATAAAGGCCTCAATTTGGTCTTTATTCATTAATGAGATCTTGTCTAAATCTTTTTTAGACACAATAGGTTCTGCCTTTAGCTTGTCGCCTTGAGCCATGAGATTCTCCAGATAATAAAATCCCCCCGCCCCAGATTGGGGAGAGGGGTACTAGTCCTAAGTTGGACTACTGTTTAGCGTTAAGCCTGCTTAGCGTTAAGCAGAACACCAGCAGTAGGCTGGACTACTTTATAGCCATAGACCTTTAAGCCACGAACAGCATCACCGAAGCGTGATTCAAGGCGTAAGGTTTCAGTCTTAACAAACTGGCTAGCAAAGGTTGCATAGTGAGTAGTACCTGCAAGGATCTTATACTGAGCATCAGCGTCAGATGCTAAAGCAGCTGCGGCATCGTCACCACGGATGGGGACGCTGTTAGACTGATAGATTGTGAAACGATCAATAATGCCTAACTTTCCGTTACGCGCAATCGAGGTAGAATCACCTGATTGGTTAGCGTTCTGAAGGTCGGACTTCTTGATCATTGAACAGATCCAAGGTGGGAGAACTAACCAGCGTCCTGTTTCAGCAATATCAGCTTCGTCCAACTTGTTACCCATATCAATGATATGATCAATAACGTTGGCCTTAGTGATTTCCTTAGCAAGAGTATGAGTAGCTCCGCCAATGATATTGCCAGCAGCAACGCCACTGTAAATACCACCTAACACATCGGTATCAACTGCAATCTTCATACGCTCACCAGCGTCACGAGTTGCCTCGTTGACTAGTGGAATATCAGACTGAGCTGCCAGTACATCGTCAACCTTGAACTTAAAGATCTTAGCTTTGTCGATGGTTAATTCAACCAAAGTATCGCTTAGATCATCATAGCTAGTGATTGGCGTTGAAGCAGCTGGATCGTAATCTGAAATACCTACAACGGGAGTGTTGCGGATATTTACCTTACTGCCTTGGCCAGAAATTTCGCCTTGGTAGTCTGTGTTACAGATCGCGTCCAACACTGTGGTTTTGTAAAAGTTTACAAGTAATTTCTTACTCCAAACTTCAGGGATAAAGCGGCCGCCTGAGCCGTTTGCAAATGGAAGTGCCATAATAATATTCCTAACAAATATAAAAAGATTTGCGAGCTAGGAAATTTTTCTCTAACTCGTTGTTAGAGCTGGCCAGCCATCATTTGTGCGTCAATTTCTTCAGCGTTTTTTTCATACTCGCTGAAACTCATTTTTGCAATCTGATCCCTCGTAAATCGAGGTTGGCTGTTACCAGCCCCCGGATTGGAACGAACAGTAGAAACAGTCGGATCAGCCGCCTGTCGCGCATCGTCCAAAATTTGCTGTTCACGACTTACCTTTGTATTAGAGGTCAGCCCTACAGCAGTCTTGTACGAAGAAAGTAACCAAATTACATCGCTAGCTTCACCAGTTTGAAGAAACTCCTGAACACGTTGTGGTTGACGCTGCACCCAGCCTTGAAAGTCAGGTGTATTAGAAACTTCAAACGCATCAGCATGGGCTTCGAGAATAGTTTTCTCATGCACTGCTTGTGCTGTTTTCCTCTCTGCTTTCTTTGATGAACTTTCCATCGCTTTAAGCTTTCTATCTAAAGAAGAGATCGTTTCGGATTGAGATTTGATACGACTCACAATGGGGTCGAAGTCCTCTCCATAGTCCTCACTGAATGTATCTAGCGAGTCGCTATTTTCAGTCGAATCCGACTGAACATTCGCAGGATCTGGGAGTGTCTTCTGAGTATTCACAACTTGAGAAAACTGTGCTTTCAGTGTGGCTACGTCAGAAGCTAAGGCTTCGTTTTGTTTGCGAAGATCTGCTGCCTCCATAGAGGATTGCGTCATCTTCTTGCGAGCGTGTTCATATGAGGCTTGAGCATTTTTAATTCGCTCTTCCGCATTCTCAACCGTCATCCCATCGGCTACAAATGGATCAGAATTATCCTCTGCGCTCAGCTCTGGAGCTTCGGCTTCGGGTTCTTCAACAATGTCTGCTTCTTGGGCTTGTTGTGGTTCAAGTTCAGCTTCCACTTCCGCTTCAGCTTGGTTAGCTTCTGATTCCTTGTCCTTTTCAGGGGTCTCATAGGCAAGTTTTAAAGTTTCTTCGGCTTCTTGTTCTAGCCGTTGCATTGTTTCGGGGGTCATTACCTTCTCCGTTGATGGGTTTCAGGGCTGATTGCAACCTTGTCCGTTTCTGGGGGCTTTAATTCAGGGATTCCTTCACCCGCTCCAAATCAGTCGGGGCTTTTACACTTGTCCGACCATCTAAAAGCTATCTCGCTATGGTTTTGTTAGCTGTCTCACTTAAGGACAACACCATACGAAAGGCACCTATAGTGCCTTGAAGAACCCGCACTCTATCCAAGCTGAGTAGCGGATCTTCTAATTCTTCTGCCGCCAAATCGCATCGGCGGCCTATGTAATTCATCATGAGTGTGTATTCGTGGGGCATCCTGTTAGATAACCCGACTACTGCTTCCACTTCTTCTATAGAAAGCTGCGCCCTTGGCGTTGCAGTGGCCATATACTCAATCCTTTTTAAGCAACCCATACTCAGTTGCCACTAATCGGATATAGTTCTCACTAATACCAAGGTGGGCCGCAAATGGATTGTGTGTTCGTCTGATAAAGCGAAGAGCGTCAGCCGATTTGTATCGGTCTACACACCCTAAGTCTGAAATTGCTTGCCTGATCACTGCTAAGAACAGTCGTTCCTCTGGGTAATCCTGTGGCACAAGGTTTGAAATCTGTTCCGCAGCTAAATACGCCCTAACTTTAATAGGCACATCAGAAAAACGATCAGGATCTCCATCTATCCGCTTAAACCAAAGATCTAAGCGAGGCTGTCTCATCTTACTGATCAAACCCTGTAGGGGATTTACCTAGTTGAATATCTTGTCGGGTCTGTTCAGCGTAGGCAAAGTCTCTAGCAGCTTCAGCCTCCCGTTCCATAGGTAATGTTTGAGCATCAACCATAGATCTTTGAGAGTCTGCCATGGCTTGCTGGGCTTGCGCTTGAGCCTTGGCTGTTTGAGCCTGTACTCGCTGCATTTCCATCTCGTAAGCTGCTTCTTGCTTCTGTATTTCCTTAGCGCCTTCTTCTTTCTGCTGCGCTTCGTCTTGCTCACTCATTTCTGGAACCATTTTGTCTGGATCAAGGTCAAGTGACTTAGCAACTTCTTTAATTAGTTCTCTACGCTCAGTTAAACGAATGTCTACAGGGTTAGCAGTCATCTGCATGAACTGAATGAGGCGCTGACTACGTACTTCTTTGGCAATCAGAGCAGTTGAACCAGCAGCGACTATGTTCATGTCACCTTTGATTGATTCATCGACACACCAACGCATGTTCCAGTGGTACATAGAAGTAATAAGAGGTGTTGTGGCGTAATCATCAATGTTCTTGATTACTGATTTCATCGCTATGCTGGCAGCACCCATTAACATGGACATGCCCGATGCAGTCTTAGTCATTCCGGGAGTATGTTGGCCGTGACTATATGAAGGCATAGACGTTTCTTCATCAGCAAAGCGCCTGAACAACTCAATAACCGTAGTGAGATGTGCTGACACATTCTGGGGTTGGTAGAAACGAAGCATAGGAGTACCTGCATCACCTCCTTCTCTTAACCAGATTTTCCAAGGATGAATGTCCGTAACGTCAGAACCAGGTGCAATCATGGATGTGTTTACTTCCACCTGTGGGCCTGATGAAATCGCTTGATTATCTATAAATATTCGTACTGCCGCGTTTATAGTAGCTTGAGAGTCCCGCATCATCTTGGGTACGCCAATACCCCACAACTGGTGAGGTGTCCTTTCGTACGGAAAGAGATGATAAGGTGTAGACTGAGCACTAATTGGGTTCAGTCGTGCACGAATTACTTCGTTGTCTGAGAACCACACATTAGCTTCGTACTCTACTTCAGGATCTTCAACTTCTAATCCAGCTGTAATTAAATCATGGCCATCAACAAGTCCCCAGAACTCTAAAACCTCATATCGGTCTGAGCTATGGGATAAGTTATGCCCAGCAATTTGCCTTCGCTCTAACTCATGATGAAGTTCCAAATGGTTTCCGTCTGGATTTCTTGAGATAGTGTTGGAAATTGCATCAGAAAGAAAACCGTCTGTGGTTTTTAACTTTCGGAATTGATGCTTGGTCATAACGTGGCGATGGAAAATTCCTGAAAAGGAATCCAGCGCTTTTGAATGTGGGTCAGGATACAAATCAAATATTGAAACGTGTTCTACATTTGGTTTAGGTGTTTCTTTCGATGAAGTTACCCAAGCACCTGTCTCGTCTTGCATCCATCGTTGTGTTTTGTCCATCCGAACAGTCGCACCTTTGATAGCACCAGTACCAACAATACAAGCTTCCATAATGGAGGATTTGTAAACTGATTCGTACTTAGCTTCTAGCAACTGATCTTTAATTTTCTCTTGCATCCGTTCACTACGGACTTTGGCTTCTTTCTTTAAGTCTGCTTTCATTCCATCAAGGATTTCCTTGACGCGAGCTTCCACTAAATCTGCTGGTAACTCTTGAATGGGTGTACCTTGTTGCTCCATCTGTTGCATTAGCTGCATCACTTCCATGATAGCTTGCTGCTTCATCTCAGATTCAGTAGGCCCATCGAATAAATCAGGGATTGGTGTAGGGCTAACGCTCCAAGGATGGTCACTTCCGTTGGGAAACAGTAGATCAATGATACGACCATACGCAGCCATGGTTTTTTCACGGGTAAGACGGACATAAATCTGTGAACGATTGGGGTCACTGTCTAAAGCGGCCTGTGTTGTGCTGTCATATAGTGCAGAAAAGGCACGAAGGTCTTCAATCCAATCTTTTTCAATATCAGTTCGGGCTTGGCTCCACTCATCAAAGCGTAATTTTAGCTTGCTGACTAAGTTACGGGCGACAGGAGACTCTTCTTTCTGCTCTTGCGGCTCACTTCTATCAATTTGCACTAGCATTTAATAACCCACACCCGCTTGAGCGGCTTTATATTGTCTTAGATTAACGATTGTATTGGCATAACTACGCGGCATTCTTCTATACATCTCTGCTGCAATGGCATATGACATAACTCTGTCATCAAAGTACCCTGCCCTAGCGTTGGTTGATCCGTTTGCGGCTACAATATAGGTTTCCATCTCGCTAACAGTGTCTTCACAAACAATTCCACTGTCCTCATCTCTAACAAGGCTAGCTAAATTGTCTATGATTAATGGTTTAGAGCGGCTGGTGGTTAACCAACCCAGTTTCTTGAACTGCTTTCCGTCATATTCGCGCTCAAGTTCTTCTTGAATGTAGATATTTGGGTAGCCTTTATTCTTTAAGATGGTTAGCGTGGTCAATCCGTGGTTATTTCTTTCTACACCCATGAATGCTTTGCGGTATAGCATGCCTAAAGCGTACAAAAGGTCTCCAAAATGATCAGGAGAGATCTTTCCATGCCACTGCGCCACTTGGTTGCCGTCCTCGTCTAGCACATCAGCGCAAGAGAAGTCTCCTTTCTCAAGGCCTTCAGCAACGTCAGCGCCAATAACATAACGCCTGTTAGTTTTTGGTAAATCCCACACCTTCAGGCAACCATCTTGCTTTTCTATCAGCTCAGCCGTATTAATATTTATGTCAGCGATAATCTTAGCTGAGTAACACTCATCCCTTGCAGCCATTAACCAAGTTGCTGGGAATACAGTGCGGCCTGAAGAGATGAATGCTTCATTAGCAGTCATCGGATATTCTTGACGGAACAGCTCTTCTGAACGCAATTCGTAAATCTTGTTCCTACGCCAAAACATTTGTTCGTCTGTTAAGTCGTAGGTCTTTTGTATTTGAATTTCATCTGAGGTTAGTTCCAAAGATGAGGGAGCCATCATTTGGTACTCTGGTTGCCAGAACCAAGGCACAAATATTAATCTGTACTGTCCTTCGCCACGCTGAGCCGTCTGAACCATGTCGTAAAAAACACCACCGACTCCGTTGGCTGTAGACTCAAGGATTACCTCAGTGTCATCTTCCAAAGGAACGGCCTGTAAAATACCAGCCAAGTGTTCCTCACCATTAGGCCAGAAGCCAACTTCGCTCCCATGAAAATACTGTAAGGTTTGTGATCGGCCTACAGCTTTGTTACCAGCAGTACCCACCTTGTAACCTGAGTCCAACTTGTCGAACACTAATTCTTTAGCGTTGGAGCTGGACACTGACGGCCTAAAGGGATTTCCCTCATGGTAACGTCTAACCATGTCAAATAAGTTTGAGGTAGCCTCATGCTCATGTGTAAGGATGAAAGCTCTCTTGCCCTTGCTCTGACTTACCTTGTGGTAAAGTCTAGCCTCAGCGTAGGTACTACACCCTTGCTGACGGCCTTTTAGTATTAGTACTCTGACTCTTCCGATCTCAGACTTTTGTTCTTCAATCTTCTGATGAATATACATCTGAGCTTTGTTTAATTTAAAGCGTTCTTCTTGACCACTCTTGGCTCTGATGTTTAAGCAAGCGGAAGCAAAGTAAGGGAAGTTTGTCTTAATGGCACGAAGCTTTTTCTTTTCAGCAGGTGTCATCAATAACCCCTACTGCTGGTCAATATTGTTAAACATCTTTAGGAACCTTTCTCGTCCTTAGATGGTGCAGTCGAGTGGCATCTTTTAAAGATTGTTTTTTCTTAGTTTCTAACGCTTGTACTTTTTTCAACAAGCCTTGAACCCTAAGTTTTTCTGTTGCGGCTTTTTTCTTTCTAGTAGCTTCTAGAGCTTGTGCTTTTTTCAACACAGCTTGAGTTTTAAGGTTTGCTGTTGCCGCTTTCTTATTTACTTTTGCTGTAGGCATTTCAACGATCCTCTAAATCTAATTCGTCTGGATCAACAGCCTCTCTGTCAAAAAAGGATGATTCATTTGATAACTCAACCTGATCATCTCCATATTCCAAATCATCAAAGAGAAGGTGAGTATCTTCTTCGTGCTCGATGACTTCATCATCAAGATCAGGTAAATCGGCAATCACATTCTCAATCGACAGGGTGGCATCAATTTCTTTTTTGTCGGTGAACATTGCAAGGTGTCGGCCAAGTTGAGTCCAAGCTGTAACCCTAGATCCGGGAGAGCCATTGTCTTCATCTTTGGCTTCCTTCAACAAGCCTGTGATAATTTCAGCTTCAGTTACTTTCAATTTTCTTCTCGATATAGCTTGCCGTCTATCAATGGCTCTAATCACATTCGGATTAGCCATGATGTCTTTGGCTTTAGTTTTCTTTCCGTAACCTGCGTAATCTTTGGCCGCTGTAAAATCTAAAGTGGCGCAATAAGCTTCTACGAAAAGACTCTGTTTGGGCGTAACAAGATCACCTGTTAACGCATTGATCGTTCCACCCCAACGCTTCTGAGCTGTCTCAATACCAATCTCTTGGCTACGGCGACTACGTGCGTCTTTAACTCGCTTAGCGCTCTCTTCTCTTGCCGCGAATTTTTTATCGACCACAGCTTGCTTTGCGCGGAACTTTTTATTTTCCTCGACACGCTTAGCATTTTTAAAGATTGATTTTCTTTGAGGTGGGTTAATGTCTTCTGACATGATGTAACCCTTGTAAAATGAGCCTATCCAAGACAGAAAGGCTCTAAAGGACTGCGACACCCTTACATAAAATTGTCTTCACTCCCAAGTTATCCACATTTTTACCATTCAATGTGCACATCGTCAAGCGTTTATCCACATTTATGTTCAAATAATGCACACCCCACCCATTGATTTGTATATGTATTTTAGTGCACCTGTGTACAAGTGTGCGTATTATCCACAGACCAATCACCCTACCTAGTCCCACACTGGCACTACCTAGTCCCCACCTGACACTAGGGTAGTCCCACACAGACACTTACCTAGTCCCACCGTGGGTCTCTAACATACAAGTAAAAATACAAATATAACTAAGGGGGGTACTAACTAACAAAATTAAGTGTAGTTAGTTACCTCCCCTTGGGAAAAATATAGAAAAAAATTTTTTTGGAAAGGGAACTGATGGATATTCATTCCTACTGAGTAAGCCACAAATGATATCTGTGTAAGCTGTGTAAATGCCCCTACAGAGGCGCGTACTGAACGTTCTCGGTCAAGGGTATGCCAAGGTATAGGGTAAGATCAAAGTGTGCTGTGAGTGCACGTTTAAGGGGTGTTTGAAAAAAGCGTTTAAATTTTTAGAGGGTGTTTCTAAATAGTAGGTTGCCCTCTGTTAAAAAGACGGCCATACGCCTCATACCCCCATCGGGTTGGGATTTTCTGTCAGGCTCCTGCGAGGTGCTAGGCAAATCAGGTTCAACCAGACTTGGCAAGTTCAAGGGGTCATTACGACTCAAAAATTTAAATTAGCTATGATAGTAGCATGTTCTGGAGAAACCACGGGCATTAAACCAATTAATAGGAAATATTATTATGACTTTATTAAATGAGAAAACAGCGGCTTATAATTCAGTTGAACCTGATCAATTAAAAATTGAAGGGTATAAGAAATCAATCAAGTTAAAAGGTTCTGAAATCTACAAAGTAATGAACGGCATGCTTGCATTATATGCTAGCAATATAAAGTTGATTACCGCGAATGATATCAGTCTATTGATACATGATATTCAGACTGATTATAAGGTTCGGTTTGGCAAAGAGAGCGCGGAAAAAGGCAATGTAGGCATGGAAAAAGCCTCACAAGTCGCAAGGGATTGGGTGACTATTGCTAGTGCTTGTGTGAAGCATGGCGCTGTTGATATGTCAGAATGGAGCAGTTCCAATCAGGAAATGCGCTATTTAAGTGATCGCTATAATTGCTATAAAACAATGGGGCGTGATGAGACAGATCAACTTATCGCAGGCGATGAGAGCCATAAGGCTAACACTCAAAGCGGGATGCGGAACAGTCTCAAGAAAATCAAGGATGAAAATCTCCGTGATGATCTTATCAAGGCTGGATTGCTACCTAAGCCAGAACCCATTGCTGAAGGGCTTGTGATGCTTTCTAAAGAAGAGCATACGATGATCGAAGTGATTCGGACATACCTAGACGGCTCGGATGCAAAGGCAGTCCACGATTGGATGGTAGTTCAAACTGGACACTTTTCTGAAATGATGATGACCCAAGGCACTGCCAAGGTTCAGACACCACCTAAGAAGAAAGGCAAAAAGAAAGCCGCTTAATTAATCTGAAAGGATAGCCCCGAAAGGGGCTATTCCTATGTCTCAAATTTAATATCCAAGTAAAGACTTTACTAAAGCTTGTCATCATTTGGCTGGCTTTACTAAATACTTTCGGAGTTTAGCTAAGTATTTATAACGTGTTGATTTATCTATCAATTATTTCAGCATTATTTTATCAAGTCGGGTTCAACCCGAGATTGGAGAGTGTATGGATAGATTCTATCTAGCAGTCCAGAAACTGGAGCGTGACCTATCGGTTATGCGTCCAGAGTTTGGCATGTCTGGAGTTTATGCAAAGTCGGGTTCAACCCGACTTCTCCTGTCTATCGGTACGAACTCAGACCTATCGAGGAGTATGTAATGGATGATCTATCATTCGCAGCATTCAGTTCGTTAGTAATCATTGGAGGATATGCCTTATGGCTATCTATCTATATTTCTATCAAGGATAAGTCATGAAAACTATCTATCAAGAAAATGGGTATGAGAATCGCTTCGCCTATCTCAAAGGGCTGGCAGTAAATCATGGGATAAATCTTCAAGTCGTGTTGGTCTATGCAGAAATGCTTGGGCCAGAGGAAGACTTCGATGCCCTCGTTACGCATATAGAGGACGGCATATTATGATGAACCAAGCTATGAGGATTGCCCTGCAAAAAGCGGGTATAAATTCTCTATCAAGTCGGGTTCAACCCGACTTCTCCCCTCTCCCCTATCAAGTCGGGAGTCATGACGGAGAGACCTATGAGGACTATGACCCAGATCATGTTCTCATTAGAGCAGAGTTACTAGGATGGGAAACAGAATTAGTATGTTGGATACCATCTAATGCTGTGCCTCCAAAGATAGTGCAGCAGGTACGACCTACCATGCGTTATCACTATGAGGATGGGACGGAACGCATAGGCAAGCGCAAGGCAACCTTTGCCAAGTCCATGATTCAGTCCATGAAACTCAAGGAGGCTATGAAGAGACCTGTATGGCCTTCACCTAACGAGAGTAAGCATAGGATTGGAGTAGGCAAGGGAGGATTGTATGCCACCCCATCGGGTAAGCCTGTGGCTAAAGTGCGGCCGCCTATAAATATCTATCGCCTAGCTAGACTAGGACGTGAGGCACAAGAGCGTATGGATAAACGTAATGAGTCGTAAGGGGTTTGTTGTTACTTACCCCTATGGCAGTTACCAATGGCCGTTTTTTGCCATCGGGTAGCAAAGAGAGTGTGAGTGGGGTATTTGAAGGGCTGGCATGTGTGTTTGCCTAGTACCTAGAATACTCCTAATGTCCCGCAAAGTCAATGGTGACGCGGGTTTTAGTGTAGAAGTCGGGTTCAACCCGACATTGAATAAGGAAATTGTATTATGAAAGTTACTAAATATTGCAATGAAATAAAAGCAGTGGAGCAAGTTATAAATTGGGTTTCTCCTATGGTTATGGAGAAGGCTAGATACTTAAAAGACAGCGAAGAGCTTGCAGATTTAATGCGAGCGAAGCGCGAGCTTGACATTTTAATTGCGAAGCGTGATGCGTTACTCCGTACCGAATAGAACCAAACATTGAATGAGGAAATTGTATGAAGATTTTAAATCTTACTCAGCACCCTGCATCTGAAGATCAGATATCAGTAGGAGTGTATGACTTGGAAGGTGAAGACCTTGCCAAGATGAAACAACTACTAACTTTCACGTCTTTACCCTCTCAACAGGAGATAGACAAAAGAGCTTGGGGTTTAGCACGCCTCACTAAGAAGGTTGAGTACGCCATGGTAGGCGGAGCACCATACCTAATGGGGCCATTACAAAGGGTGCTGAAACAAAATAACACCACAGGATTGTTCGCTTACTCTGAGCGAGTAAGTGTTGAAGATCCATCAACAGGTATTAAGACCAGCGTGTTTAAGCACCTTGGTTTTGTATCTTCTTAAGTCGGGTTGAACCCGACATTGAATGAGGAAATTGTATGAAAACTTATTATATTTCTCTAGCCGCCTACATTGTGGTGGAGGTTGAAGCTGACTCGCAAGAAGCCGCGCATCAAAGCGCAGGAGATCTGCTTATAGATAGTGTTAATGATCTGGAAGATCTGGACTGCTCTTTAGTTAGGATCTTAGATGTTCAGAATAAGGAAGAGCTAGATTTTGTGGAGTCTTTAGATCTGCCTGATGACCCTGTAGCTGGGTTGATTATGTTGGATATACATAAAACGCAGTCCCACATTCTTATCATTAGGGATGATGAGTCACTACTACATTGAATAGGAAATTCTATGGGAATCTTTTTAGATAGTTCGGCAACTATGTTTGTAACGTTCTTCGGTCTTGCCGTATTTTTTATGATCGTAGATAGCATGAGGAAATAATCATGGCAGTTAAAGTATTCTTTGAAAGCAAACGCCACAGTGAGTTAGTTGCTGTGTTTGATAATGAGGATTTATACAATGTATGTGTAAAACCTCTTGAAAAGTTAGCCAAGTCTTGGCATATGGAGCTTAGCGAAAGTGTCCACTCTGAGGACTTGGACATTAAACCAGATAAATTTAGGGACGTAGTGTTACAAGCAGCTAAGGCTGGCCTAAATGATAAGTACTTAAGTATAGCTGCACCTGCTAACTCCCTAGAAGAGTTCAGAGGTATGGACTCAGCAAGTATCTTCCGAAAGTTATGGGAGACTAGTCAGTTAAATAAAATCTAATGGGAGTCGGTGATGCTAAAAATAAACAATCACTTCTTTCGGGAAGCCAAGTATAACCTCGGTGAAAGAAAACACAGTAACAAAAGTGGCGGAATAAGCGCTTACATAAAGAACCAAGCGTCCCGTGAACAGAGGAGAAATGCTAAGGCAACCCTTCAATGGGAAATGTCCTGCATTGAAGACTCTGAAACTATTTTTGATAACGAGTTACGTTATCCTTTTATGAAGGAGGTTTTATGACCGAAGAAGATAGATGTATAAAGTGCAGTACCCTTATTGAAGGGGGTGGAACATGGGGTTACTGCCCCGATTGTTGGGATGATGATCTAATAGTCATGACCCCATTCAAGACCGTAGTTATTGGGAGCTATTGGTTGAGTGCAATCTTCAACGATGACACGACTGCCCTAGATGATGGGCAAGAAGCCATGCTAGAAGAATGGATGAAGCCCTACCCCCAAGATCGTTTCACTATGGAGTACGTCACCATCGACCATGATGTTTACGGCAACATAGTTAAAGAGATGGAGATTGAGTTCTCTCAATGCCAGATCTCTAACCATTGGGGTGACTGTTGCACCCTAAATATCTACGAACATTAACCAAGTAGGAGAAAAATTATGATCAAGAACGTACCAACTGTCATCTATGATATAGATGGAACGTTAGCAGACATTGAGCACCGAAGAATTTTTGTTACGGGAAAAAAGAAAGACTTTAATGCTTTCAATAATGCTATGTCTGAGGATGTTATCAATGTCCCAATAGTTCAGCTTCACACGATGTGCCATAACGCAGGGTATCAAATACTCTACTGCACTGGCCGAATGGAGGAGTATCGAGCATTGACCATTGAGTTTTTGAAAATGGTACATGAAGAGGGTGGGATTCTCGAAAGAGAAACTTTATGTCCTTTTTCTCCACAACTTATTATGCGTCCCGATGAACGTAGATCTGACCCCGATTGGGAAGTCAAACAGGACATGCTTCATGAGATTATTAAGACACTGGACAAGGAGAACATATTGTTCACAGTGGATGATCGGCAGAGAGTTGTTGATATGTGGAGGGCCAATGGCCTCACATGTTTACAGGTAGCCGAAGGTAACTTTTGAATACAACTCGGGTTCAACCCGACATTAACTAATAGGATAATTATATGACTGATACTAAAAATAAACGACCACGAAAAAATAAAGATTACTCCTTCGATGCAACAGAGTATGACAAAAAGTTAACGACTGATACTAGAATGCTAAGACAGATATATGGCATTAGTCTGTGGGACTTAGCCATATCTATGCGAAATCCTTATGGCACAGGTCATCCTCAAAAAATGGAAACGGGAGCTTGCTCTGTATCTCACACCTACATTACAGCTTTAGCTAGTTTAATTGGATGCTCTCCCTTGGATATAGATAAGCAGCTTCTAACTAATGGCAGATTTAAACCACAATTAGAGCTTGAATACTTAGGTCACAGCGTAGACATAAGTAATGTTATGAAAATAATAAAGAGTAAGCCTTACAAGGAAATGAAAAAGCATAGTAAGGAACACCAAACAGGTCTGAGTTACAGATACTTGGACAGAAATTACTATAAAAAATATTACCACGATGTGATTAAGCCTAAGCGTAAAAAACTTAGAGAAGAAAAACTAAAGTTAGTCGAGGAAAGCTCATGAAGTACAGTAACTACAGGTCAAATGTTAGTGGCCCAAACACTGCCGAGAGTGACCTTGAGCCAAAGGTTTGGCATGAGGTTCACTATATGTACTGTGATGTTAGTTGCACTGTAATGGTCTGGGCTACAGACCCGATGGATGCAATCTCCATCATGCGAGAACAACACCGCAAAGAATCACCCATAAGCCAGCAAGATGCTGGTTTTTTTATACCTAAAAGAAAAGAGGACAGTAACCATGATGATATTAACTAAAGATATTGAACAGAAGATGAGGGCAAACCATGCCCTTCTATTGAAGAAGCAGCGAGAGGATGATGAGGAATCATTTGTGTCGATGCCTGTCGTTAAACTCTTTGGAGGTGGAGCCTGTACATGGCTTCTATCAGATCTGGACGATGATGATATAGCTTTCGGGCTATGTGATCTTGGTTTCGGAACACCCGAACTGGGATATGTTCCGATGCAAGACCTCTATGATATGAAGTTCCCTCCTTTCGGTCTACCTATTGAACGTGATAGGAACTGGAAGCCTAATAAAACCCTAGTCGAATATGCTGATGAAGCCCGTGAGAACGGAAGAATTATAGCTTAACTAATCGGAGAGTAACTATGTTTGATAAGCAACCCAACCAAGAGCAAAGCATGAAGATTCAATCTATCGTCAATCGCTTTGTCCGATCAGCCAGAAACAGCATGAAAGAAACAGCATGGCAGGATTCTGAGCGGAAAGGAATGGATGCGGTCACTAAGTATTGCCACGAACAAGGACTTGCTTTGCTTGGTGATCACATGATCAGAGCATCAAATCAATTAAGTAATTACGGAGAGTAACTATGACCGCTACAATTTTTATTGCAGGAGTTGTCACAGGATATGTAATCCATGTCCTGTTAGTGAGATGGGCAAGACGATTGCGTGCCCAAAGTCTAATAATGAAATCAACATGGAGGGGTTAACTTGGATAAGTTATCTGTATCACCTAAGTTTGATGAAACAAAAACCATCAGTGAGGCATTGGATTGCTGCAACATGATGATATGTACGATTACAGACACGCATGACCAAGCTGCTATGCGGCTTGTGGTCAAGTGTCTATATAGTTCAATGGCTGTTGCCATTAATAAACTAATAGATGACAAGGCGCATGAGTTATGCGACCTTGAAAGGAGTAACTCATGATAAGTTATTGGGATAAGTATACTCAAGTAGTAGTGGCTCAGACCTTGAGAGAGGAAGAAGGCCGCGACTACCCTGATGAGGAGAGGTTTAATCACCTGTCTTACTTAATGATGGTGAAATCTACAATCGCACATGTAGATTACGTTCTGTTAGTTAATGAACATAATGTAGATGAACGCGGAGTTGCATCCGAGATTCATTGGTCATCGAGTACACTGCCAGACGTTTCCGCATCTGAAAAACCTTTGACCTTATGGGTGAGGGATGAGGACTTGATCATAGATAAACGAGGAATGGTTGGAGCATTTTTCAACCATGGAACAACTGATAAACCCTCATGGGGTTCTCACTCATAGGAGGAATTATGTCAATAACTTTCAAACCTAAGATCCCAAGCAGTTGGCACTTTGGTTCTGGTAAAAATTCCATGACCAAGGTAAAAAGAAGCAGACCAAACACTGTGTACTGGTCAACAGTTGAACTAAATATGCTTGTCCAGCTGCGTGCACTTGGCCTTAGTTATAAAGACTGCGGCATCCAGATGAATAGAACACAAGGGTCTTGTGTGTCTGCTGTGGATAGCAATAACCTTTACTCTGAGGTTGATAAGAAACGTAAAGCTTTAATCAAGGAGGCTTTAAATGAAGACAAGTCGGGTTGAACCCGAGTTCAAAGAACTAAGCCTCGATCAGTCGGGGCTTTTTATTGCGTGTAATACAGACAAGTATTATACCCCATCTCATATCGTGCTTTTCATAAGGGGTACGATTTCTAATGCCAATACCGAGGAGCACACCGTGTATATGGCAAGGAGTTTTTAATGAAGCCGCTAATAATAACGCACAACAAACCAAAACAGTCTGATGAATTTCGTAAGACAGTACAAGAGTCAGTAATAGATGACAAGGTGAATCAGTACCTCGACTCTATCAATGGGCCAGCCCAATCCTACGCCATCACAACTAGGGATGAGTTAATCAGAGTGTGCAATCGCATTGAGGCAAACCTGATTCTAAAAGGCGTAAAGAAGAAGAACATTGTCGGAACAGAAGTAACGTATCAATCAAGCGGAAGAGGTAGAGGTAACACCCCAGTTACCCAAGTGAAGATAAAAAAGACAGGCTCAGGATGGAGGTTGATAGAGGCTAGTAAATGTTATGTGAGTGACTACCAGACTTATACCTTAATGAACCTTACTCTTGCTGCCGAGCAGGACATATTTTCTATGGCCTATGAGGACATTGCAATCCAAACACCAAGCCTTTCCGAACAAGCTGATGCGTGGCCATCATGCTAAAAAATAGATCATTAAGAAAAATACATTGTAACCTAAGACTCGACTACCACATTAGTGACAGTTGCGAGCGACACTCGTACATCTTACACGACACATCTGTGGTCACAAAACGTACGGATTTAAAGAGTGGTGTTTCTTTATACACTTTAGAAACCGGAGGATGGAAGACTCAGCTTACAAAAAGAGTGATGCACGAAGTTATCAACAATTGTATGGCATGCAACCATGTTGATATTTCTATGAGTGATGGTGACTTGTGGTTTCATGACCCCAGTGGGAATACGTTTTGGGTAGGCGACTCACTAACTGTAAACAAGTATGGCTATGTCAATGACTATGATTATGCTTAACGCCTCACGTTTACCAAGGCACTATGGTTGTACAACTAATGGCGCGGTAACGAGTATGAGAGTATGCGAAATGATAGACCCTGATTCTTTAAGGCTAGACCCTAGCTTGGAGATTAATAACGACAACCATTTAGAGATACATGATTTAGTGCCTGACATGGCTCTGTTAAATGATGTGTCAATGAGAGAGCTTATGCCTGTTGAAGCATCGACTGCGTTATTCAATAGGTATGGAGAAGAGGAAGACCCATGGGAAGAGGATCAAATAGCATAGTGAACAACACCTGCTCATCTCACTCTTTGGGTTTAAAACATTAACCATTAAGAGAGGTACGATATGAGTACAGTAAAAGATAATACCATTACCGAAGGCTACTACATCTTAAAGTGTGGTGCTGTTTCCGCATGGTTCGATAATGATATGCACCAAGAGGCTACCAAGGTATGCCAAAGCGATTCCGAACTGGTTCTGGTGTCGGTGTATGAGTATGAGGAATCATGTATACAGTTCCAAAGTGTACTGCCATTTGAAACTCAGATTTTATTTTAGGAGGACGTATGAGTATAAGCTTTAGTATCTTGGGATGGACGTATGAGGTGGAGGTTTCTGACGTTATACCCTCTACCCCACAGACCATGTTAGAACCAGCCGATGATGGTGATACACCATATACGTTGTTAAGTATTAGCAACAATGGTTATGCCGATGTAGATGACATTGAACTTGATCTAGGTTCGCAAGTAGATGAGGCTATAGAAGGTCAACGTCAAGAGGCTGCGGTTGAGGCTTACCTTGATTACATGGAAGCAAGCTAGCTTTCTTGTGCTTTCTATAGGGTACATAATATTATAAACTATCACATAGGAGATTAAGAAGTTGTATATGTCAGTACCTTTTTTATAAAGATCATTCTGATCTATGACTTATGCCCACTAAGGGCTAATAATTTTTAGGAGATTTACCAATGCCAAAATATACAGAAGTATTCGAGTATGCGAAAACGTGCATTCAAGCACATGTCCCTTGTTTAATCAGAGGTGCGCCGGGAGTGGGTAAGAGTTCACTCATAAAAAGTCTGGCCTCTGAGATGGGAATTGGGTTCGTAGATATACGAGCCGCCATGCTCGACCCAGTAGACATACTTGGTATCCCAGTACCCAATAGGGAGGAACGCACAGTCGAGTGGTTAACACCTGACTTCTGGCAACAGGAAGGTGCAGGCATTTTCTGTTTGGATGAGCTGGCGCAGGCAAGTCCAGCCACACAAAAAGCACTGTCTCAACCCGTACTAGATCACATGGTTGGTCAGTACAAACTCAACCCTAACTGGCACATCATTGCCGCTTCAAACCTAACGACCGACCGAGCAGGTGTTGGTCAACTCTTGAGCCATTTCAAGAATCGCTTCACTCATATTATCTATGACATAGACATAGAGGATTGGGTTCGTTGGGCGTTGAAGGCTGATGTTATGACAGAGGTGATCGCTTTCATTCGGTGGCGTGGGGAATTACTCGCACCAGAAATAGATCACGATTCGGACGCTTACCCTACCCCTAGAAGTTGGGAGTTCATTAGTGACTTACTGAAGACAAACCCACCAAAGCACCTTGAGTACCAGCTAATGCAAGGGACGATTGGAGAAGGTGCTGCTGCGGAGTTCAAAGGATTCCTGAATGTGTATAGGGATTTACCTGACCCTGATCACGTCATTATGAATCCTGACACTGCGCGTGTTCCAGATGATACCAGCACCCTATATGCCCTGACAGGTGCACTTGCTCAACGAGCAACTGTAGCTACGATAGGCCGCATCATTCAGTACGGACGAAGGATTCAACCAGAGTTCAACGTCATCATGATGCGTGACGCTATGAATAAATCAGAAGAGATCACAAGCACACGCGAATTTATTACGTGGGCTTCTGATAATCAGCACATCATTCTTTAATAAAACTAATAAGGAGAAAGCTTATGTCATTACATGACAAGGCAATACTCATTGACGCTACCTTGCGTCAGTGGAACGCGAGGAAAGCAGACAAGGCCGTATCAGGGGAGGTCAATGCACAAAAAGGTGCGGCTGCTGATGCGAGTAAGGTTATAAAGCGATTGATCTCGAAGGAGATGACAGATCCAATCTCGCAAAACATTACAGCCCTTCGTCAATTCTACTATCTGAGAACCCTACCTTGGTTGAATGGGGGATTCAGGATACTTCCCAGCAATCAACTGATGACTTTCCGCGAAGGATGGAAAGAGTTAGAGAGTCAGACCCAGAAAAAGATTGATGAACTTATCCTTAACTACGACACAGCTATGAAGAGAGCAGAGTTTGATCTAGGCAAACTGTTTAATCCATCTGACTATCCGAGTGCTGATGAGTTACGCGGAAAGTTTGAGATTACCTTAGACATTATGCCTGTTCCTTTTACTAAGGACTTTAGAGCAGACGCTTCTGATGCAGAGATAAAGGAACTCAAAGCTAGGATACAGGAGACCGAGACTAAGGCTATGCAGCGCTGTGCTGACGAGCCATGGTTACGGATGGAGAAGTTAGTGGATGAGCTTTCGCAAGCGTTAAGCCACCCTTCTAATTCTACCGAGGGTCGTATCTTTAAAAGCAAGATAGATAACTTGGAGAAGTTGATTAATCTCATACCTCAGATCAACGCCTTTCAAGACTCTAATCTTACTGATGTAAGTGAGAGTGCAAGAGCGTTGTTAATGGATGCTGATGTACTAAGGGGTAACGATGCAGCCCGAAGATCAACCAAAACAACTGCCGATGACATACTCAGAAAAATGAGTGGGTTCATGGGTAAACCACCAGCAACAGTATAGGAGAATATACTATGCAAATGACAGCGGAAAATAAAGTAAGAAAGGCTAGGACTCAGTTAGTTTTAGATGAACCATTCTTTGGTTCGTTAGCTTTGAAGCTAAAGATCCTAGAAGATCAATCGTGCAGTACAGCATGGGTAGATGGGACTACCCTTGGATATAACCCTGACTTTGTTAATAACCTACCCTACAAACATTTAGTGGGGCTAATTGCCCATGAGGTGATGCACTGTGTAGGTTGCCATCATGCTAGGCGTGGAGATAGAGATCATGGACGATGGAATGAGGCTGCTGATCATGCCATCAATCATATCCTTCACGATGCTGGCTTTGAGTTACCCGAAGGTGGACTCATGGATGATCAGTACAAAGGTATGGATGCTGACTCAATCTATAACATGATGCCAACTCCTCCTCCTCCTCCACCTAAACCTCAAGGTGGCTCAGGCTCATGCTCAGGCTCAGAAGGTGATGGTGATCAGGATGTCCCCCCAGCTCCAGAGCTGGACGATAATGAGGGTCAGCCAGATAGTACGAATAGTAAGGGGGGTAACTACGGGGGGTGTGGAGAGTTCCGCGATGCTCCCTCCGAACTTGGTGGTCAAGCTTCCCCTGCTGAGTTAAAGGAGAAGGAAGAAGATTGGAAAGTGGCTGCAACACAGGCCGCCCAAGTTGCCAAGGCCATGGGTAATTTAGCAGGAAGTATAGAGAGATTAGTTCTTGATACTATAAAACCAAAGGTTGATTGGAAAACAGTGCTTCAAAGATTCATGACTTCCTTTGCCAAGAACGATTTCTCATGGAAGAGACCCAACCGAAGGTTCCTTGCTGATGATCTTATCCTACCCTCACTACACAGTGAAACGATTGATGATGTAGTCATTGGCGTGGACACTTCTTGTTCCATTGGGCAGAAAGAGATGGACGTATTTAGTGCCGAGGTTAATGGGGTGCTTCAAGCGTACGATGTGACAGTGCATGTTGTCTATTGTGACACCCGTATAAATCACACCGATACCTACACTTCACCTGATGATCTACCCATTAAGCTTTCGCCTTATGGTGGTGGTGGTACTAGCTTTGACCCTGTGTTTGATTGGGCCAATGACCTTGTATACAAGGGTACAGATATAAGCTGCCTTATCTATCTCACTGATCTCGAATGCTATATGCCACCGCAACCTGATTACCCTGTGCTGTGGGCATGTACGACTGATCTGGTAGCAGATTGGGGCGAGACTTTAAAAATTCAAATGAACTAGGAGAATACGTCATGAAAGCAATACATTATTCAATAATTAAGTTGGAATTTAATATTGATGGGGATGGAAATACTTATGAAACCAACCCTCCAAATAAAGCACTAGGTATTATGCCAGATTCTTGGAAGGATCATTTTCATCACAATATAAATTCCTATCTGAATAGCCTAAGCAAAGACGATCTCATTGATTTAATTTTTAGAAACAAGGCTAAAAGATCTTGGGTTCGGAACGATAGGATAGGAAAGAGCATGATCTACTTTTCCTCCAAAGAAAAAGGTAAGTCTGGATATATGGTAGGTGATAGTGAAGAACTTGAATCATTGGTAGGGAAAGGTGTTGCAGCAGCAGAAACTATTGATCAAATGATTGGCGGAACCATGTTGATATATGGTTCAAGGGCAGCTAAGTGGGTGTCTCATATCCTAGAATCCTTTAGCCATGCTCAACTCAACATCATAAGTAGATCTCTAGGCAGGCCAGTCACATACAAAGATTACAAGTTAATCAGGAGTAACTTATCCCCTGCTTCTGGTGAGCCTTATCTTTTGCGTGATCAAAAGTACGGGAGAGATAAGGATCTTGCTATGGAAGATTTCAGATTTGCAATAACCAATGCTCTTATGAAAAGTCTAAGTGAAACAAAAGAATTTAAAGATGCAGCTTAATAGGAGAAATATATGAGAGCTAACCCAAAGTACTACCACCCCGAAAACCTTGACGGACTTAGTGATGTAGCTAAGGAGTTGGGTGTAAAATTCTTTAAAGAGTTTATGACCTCATACAAGAACATGAAGGATAATAAAGCATCAGAGCGTTATTATGATACTGATTTAATCAATTTTTTATTAGGTCAGGAAGAGATCACAAATATGGTAGCAGATTGGGGCGAGACTTTCGCTAGTGGGTTTACTCCGATTCAGTCTAAGAGTTTGCTATCAATGAGATCCACTAGACTGATACTAGAGGAGTTTGCTCTGGAAGATCGTAATGAAGTTCTGCGACTTAGAGGGACGATTGATCGTATGCAAAAACATTTTAAAGATGGGCATATCAACCAAATGCTTGGAGAAACACCAAACATAAGAGATAGGCAAGTTAAAAGAACGATGAAGGTGCTTGAAGACTTGTTTAGAGACTCATCACTCAGAACCCCACAGAACGGAGATATTAGGGTAGAAAGTTTAAAGTTAGTTCCATCTAACCAATGGGACGATGTGAAAGCAGACAGCAGAAGTTATGAATCTTATGATACTTTAGATCAAAAATTAGAGTTAGCATTGCCATTTGATTTTTTAAATAAGATTGTCAAGAATGACCTTAATAATTTTCGAGATAGGTTTGTGCTAGATATAAGAGAAAAGAAATCCATTGGTGGTGAGTGGGTTCAAGCTAAATGCTTATGGCTGCAAGCCTCAGTAGGATTTACTTACAAGGTAGTTCAAGGGATGATTGCGTATCACGAAGTTCTAAAATGGGATGGGCCATTTTCTACAGCAGCCCAGCCAAGAAAGTTAATTCAAAGACTGAATAAAGATGTAGCACAAACATTAAAAAATGGTAGGCCAAGTGAAAGTTATATCCCTAACAGGGAAGACTTTGCAAAGATCGCAATCGACAGACTTGGTGATGATCTAAGTTATATAGATTATTTCAATGTTGACATAGCTGTATGTCAGGCTGATAAGTTTAGATTTGAAGTTGCGTTAGCCAGTGCGACCAAGCACTTAATCCAAGACAAAGAAGTTGCTTAGGAGAGTTTATGTTAAAGCCAAAGATAAAGCCCAGTAATGTAGCGTTCATTCACTCAAGCCTTACGGAAGATGTTATCCCTTTGCTTGAAGAGATTGGCTACGAGAATCCTAATATTAATTTCTTTCAGACTCCAGATGAGGAGATCGCTACTCATTACAAGAAGAGTTTAAAGTTTAGCATCATTGACAAGGGGGCAAAGAAGTCCAAGGTGAATAAAGATGCCAAGACTTAAATATGTATCTGATGAAGTAAGGGTATGGTTAGCTGAGAATGCACAAAAGTATTCTGATTCTCTAGTTACGCGATGCGGAATCGTGTTTGATATTGATAGGCGTACTGCATACTACCATCTGAGAAGGCTCATAGATAACGGGGCGATAAGAACTGAAGGTTCAGGCAGATGGATGCGGTATGAGTTGGTGGACATGTCGAAGGTAGACATTGACCGAAAGATTAAAAGTAAAAAAGTAAGGAACACTGAGACAAGTGATCAACTAATTTCTTTAATGAATGTTAATGATCTAAGTGTCAGTGATGTGTCTAGGTTAACTGGATTCAATGAGCGTTCCGTTTATGTTTGGTTGAAGCCGCCTGATGATAAGCTATGGGTTCCAGCCCATGTTTGTGCGGTCAGACTGCTTCAAGCCTACAGTGAAATGGGTAAACTAAAATAACAGGAGAATGATATGAGCATAGAAGAATTTCAAGAGGATTACTTCACATACTTAGATGAACTTCAAAAGAGTGGCGTGACCAACATGCTAGGTGCGGCAAGCTATCTTGAAGATAAGTTTTGGATTGAGCCGAAGGAAGCTAAGGAAGTTTTAAAACTCTGGATGAAATCTAAGGAGGAAGCATGATCACATACCAGCTAGACATTATAATTCGCCGCCTCAATCATGCTGACAAGGCGTATAGGGATTGCGTTCAAGCAGCCAACATTATTGAGATGCGACAGAGTTCATACTTCACATGGGAAGATGATGAACAAGAACCACTGTCTCGTAACAATGCAATTCACTTGGCAGAAAAGGAGATGCAAGATTATCCTGATGTCAAAGATTTTCTTTACTACGAGATCACAGAAAAGTTTCAGCAAGATGAGGAGGATTATGAACACTAAAGACCTTGATAAGATACGGAAAGAGTATATAAATTTGGTTGCATGTCCCAAGTTCAGCTATCCACCTAAGACCAAGACCGAGGCCATGATTGATTGGATGGTGATCAGCCTAGCCATTGAAAACGCGTTAAAGATTGAGGATAAGGAGAAAGACAACCGATGAGTGAAGCAATAGTTAAAGACGCATGGCGTTTGGTTGACGATAAGAATCAACCCGTAAACAAAGGGGATAGGTTCGATGATCGTGATGGATTTAAATTCATTGTGGATGGAGGACAGCCACCACATAAACCTAGTTCGTCAGGTCGGGTCAATGGTAAGTGGGAGTCAGGTCAGAGTGGTGAATACTTTCCACATGTATTTGATCTCAGTTGGATTAAGCCAAAGGAGAACTTATGAGTGAAACAATAAAAGTTGGGCCTGAGTATTTAGAGAAGATGGCAGAAGCACTATCAAAATATCCACAGCAAAAGCCATCATCACGGGCAGTGGATAACCGAGTACATAAGAATGAATTTCTCATAGAGGATGATCATGGTGAAGAGTACGATTTAGACCAAGATGAAGAGGTAGATGTTGAGCTTACTTTTTATGAGATCGGTGTATTAGTTGCTACGCTTGATGACATAAGTTGGACTCCCCGACTATCTGAATTTGCTGTTGACCCTATCATGCGAAAGTTGATGGGCATACTCAATGTACGTGGTGTAACCATGCCGCACATCGAATGGGTAGACCCACTAACTATAGTGGCAGATGAAGAAGAGATAGAGGAAGACACTTGTGAGGAGTGTGGAGTTGTCTTGGAAGAGGATAGAGCATCACAAGATCTCTGTGACTCCTGCGAATCAGAACTTAATGAAGAGGAGGAAGATGATGAATGAGTTCGTCAAGGTTCCTAACACGACTCCTCCCTTCAGTCAGTGGGTAGTTAACTACATTAACTCAGAGGCACTGGCATTGTACGATACTAAACCATCTAAAGAGCAGATGAAGATGATCATCGACCCTGAAAGTGATCGCTATGAATCTTTGAGGGCTGGCTGGATAGCCACTATGGAAGAAGATGTACGCAAGAACGATACCTACCGAGTGTATATTGATTGGGATAGTGCTGAGCATGGGGGCATTACTCCGAATGAAGAGATAAAGGTTGTTCATCTGAGCATTAAGAGGCTGGATCGGGATATAATAGTAGACTACCGAGAGTTTATGGACATAAAAGATCAGTTAGTTGGAAAGGAATACGAAGCGGTTATGCTATTCCCTGCGCGAGACCGAGAGCACGATACAGCTAACCAATATCATTTGTGGATACCAATGAACAAAGCCGATGACATTCCAGTTCAAGTTCCATTTGGATGGGACAATGGTAGACATGTATGGGATGAAGAAAAAGCGCACAGGGCTGGCGCAAAACAAAGACCTTTCAAGGAGGAAGCATGACAAAAACATACGCACCTAAGACCAGACCTACGCTAGCCGAAGCACAAGAAATGATCGGAGGTTATGTGACCTTCATCGTGAATGAGCCAGACAAGCAAGTTCTATGTGATGAAGATGGGTTTGCCAAAGAGCTTGATATAAACCACGAAGCAACATTCGTAGCTAACACACAGGTATTTGGGAACGCTATAGTTCTTAGAGGTGATGCCATGTGGGTCGATGAGGAGGACGAGGATGAATAAACCCATTGTATTAATCGTAGTATCCAAGAGCCTAGCAATCGCTAGGTTTTTTTATGTTTAAAGAAAGTAAGGAGGATGTATGAATATTGCAGGATTAAGAAACGTAAGTGTCGGTGGCATTAACATAGCTGACTACCCTGACTTTGTTGATGCGTACATATGTTATGCAGAAGATGCAGGAGGTAATCCTCTGACTGACTATCAGTTAGAAACGTTGACCAATGACCATCAAGAATTTGTGCAGGAGATGGCACATGACGAAATAATGGGGAGAGTGTGATGAAAACATTCAAGATCAACGCTGAGATCTGGGTTCATGCAGAGAACAAAGAACATGCAAGTGAACTTTTATACTCAGAATGTGAGTGGTTTGTAGGTTTAGATAACAGCTTACTAGCAATACAAATCAACGAAGTTAGTGAAACCAATGATGATGAGGAGGATGTATGAACTTATATAGAGATATAAAAACTGGAGTGTTCTCAGGGACACAAGCTATTGCAAAGTCGATTGGGCCTTTTGTTCCTGTCGAAGTCCCTGTTGATAAGGCTGGGCTGATCGAATACCTAAACGACTCCCTACCCCCAGCTCCAAGCGGGCTGGAATCAGAACAGGAATTTACCCCCGAACCTAAACGTACTGTTGGTAATGGGCCAGTAGTAAGAAATGAGTATCACAGTAGTGATGATTACCCACCGAGTGACACCCTAGTGGGACGATGCAACATGGTGGAGTTGAAAGAGTTATCTACCATGATGAACGTGCTAATAAACAGAACATGGAACGACATGGATAGGCTGGAGGACAAATCATGAGGGAAGAAACGATCACTATCTATAAATACTTTGAGCTGTCGGACAAGGCTAAGGATAATGCCTATAGAAATTTCGTGAGCAATAATGAGCTTCACTTTGAAGAGGAAGGTATAGATGCCCTTATATCTTTTCTTAAATGGTCTGGCATAAGCATAACTAGATACGAGATAGGTGCCTATCAACATAGCTATATCAACACAGATATACCCGAAGATTGTCAGGAGGAGATTCGTACCATGCGAGTTGAGTGCCGCCTAAGAGGTCTTGATGAACACGATACAGAGGAAACACTACTAGGAACGTTTGAACAAATAGAGATAGATATAAATCGTATGTCACCAAGCTACCCAAGAGAGAACATAAAGTTCTGGGGTGACGGATCTTGGGATGAAAGCATCATTCATTATTGGGATGAATACTTAAAAGAAAATCCTCTAGATAACATCGGTGCGTTTCATGCTGTGGTTGATGGAACACTATCTCAAATGGTAGCCGACTTGGAGTATCAAGACTCGTTGGAATACTTCGAGGAGGTTGAGCAGGATTATGAGAATGAGTATGAAGAAGACGGGACTATACACTAAGGTCGTAAAATGATTCTGAAATGGACGCCGTTCCGGGGCTGCACTGGAGTGAAACTCCAGGGCCAACCTTATCGTACGTTTAGTAATGGTGTTCTTTTTGTACATCTTTCCTGAATAATACGATACAACATCTAGTCCTGTTTAGAGATCTTCAAGTTTTTTCTTCCGCTTCTTTTGGAAATAAAAGCATTGCGTTATCTATGGATTCATCCATCATGTCAGCATCACTATCCCACACACCATCCCCCAAATAAATAAATATGTGATCAATAACACCAACCCTATTCGGATCATCACTATTATCCAAATCAACATCTCTACAGCCGTTGTTTTGAGTGTCCCTCAAATAGCGATAACGAGCAGCGTCCTTCTCAAGTTTCTTTCTTAGTGATACTGTCATTTGTCCTACCTCTAGAAATTTTTACCTACACCTTTGTCTTCACTCAGCCTTAGATTTGAAGATGATGGGTCTGATTGATTTTGAATAGCGGAAAAGAAACCACTAAGCCAGCACTTACCTCTCTCTATTAGAGTGTAGTATGTTCTCTTGCTAACCAGTAGTTCTTTTGATTTCTGTGTTGACGTACCTGTTCGACAGTACTGTAAAACAATAGCATCAACCGCCACTGGGTCTACCTTAGATAGCTTTGTGATCGCACGATTAACAGTCTCAGCCCTGTAATCTCTCTTCATTAAGGGAGGTGCTGTGGACTTAGACGAACTGCCCGTTGATATATCCCCATCAGCCATGCGTCCTAAAATAGTTTTAGTGGGGAACCCTAGCCCACCATCACAATCCCTTCCTACCCACTCACTCCAATTAGATAGCAGTGCTTCTACTTCTAAGTTAGTCATGCTTCACCCCACTGATTGAAACTAATCCTGTCTCTACCCACCTACGCCAAGTGCGAACCATAGCCCTCCGAGAATAAAACCACCTATCTTCTTGAGTCATTTTATATCCATCAAAGTGTGCATGACAATCACTACATGCAAAGCATGCGCTAAAGTCATCGGTCTTCATCCCCATACTTCCACCTTCTGTATTGATATGAGCAAGTACAGTTGTCTCAGTATTAGAATTACACACGTCAACAATCCGCATCGTACACACCTCATCCCTAGCAGACTTGCGTAACTTATTAATCTTCATGCCCATTGGACTTCCTCTTAGCTTAGTACGTGACCAATCTCACTGGCACAAAAGGCCTCTATCTGTAGAAGATAAGTTGAGAACTCAGGCGGTGATAACTTTGTTGTTGATATGGGTACAAGATCCACACTACTGCCCATCTTTATTTCAACCATTGGCAAAAACTTCTTCCCAAATATCGAATGGATCTCTGTCTTGTCATACCCTGTCTCTTCCGACAACTCACCAACCCAACGCCAGTAAGTTCTGTTCTGAGTTTCTGTTCTTGATTTCTTCTTAGGTTGTACGATCACCTCCCAAGTAACCTTCCCTCCTATGTCTAGTGAGTGAATAAAATCTATAGCGTTAGCCTTTACTGCCCTGTCAATAACTACGAACTTAGAACCCTTCATAGCGTCTTGGCCAACAGGTCTTGCCAACGATCTGACTTACTCTTATCAACCACTATCTCTTCCCTTACGAAGGAGCAAAACATTTCTGGACTCATACTAATCGTGTACTGGTAGTCATCTTCCCAACCACTACCCATGCTTATTAAATGATTGCCTGACACCACAACTACCCAAGGCCGCCTTGACTGCTTCCAAAACAAAACAGGATGCCGTGATGCCTTGTTTGCTTCATCAACAGTTTGCGCCCACCACCCCTTGATTAGAGAGGGAGTAGCCTCCTTATAGTTCTTCACCTCAATCGCCCAATGTGGGAGGCCTAGTATATCCATCCCCCCATCGTGACATTGATCGAGAAGATTGCGCTTGAATACATAACCATCTCCCAGTAGATCTTTCAGCATGGTGACTACTTCCCTCTCCCCTCGCTTGCCTTTCTCTCTACTCATCTTACTCATTGATTACTCCAAGATTTTTAAAAAGGTTCATCGGTATATGTACAACAGGTTCAATGTCGGCTGTGTCTCTTGTTGCTTTAGTCCGTCCACCCCAACGGATGTTAATACTGTCCTCAACTGAGTACAGATAGCGGAACACCGCGTCCTTAAAAGAAACAACAAAGATAAATGGCAGCCCACTTTTTTCATGCAGATCAATACCAGCATTCCATTTGCTAAGTGATAACATTACTGTGTCATACTGATTCGATTTGTGAGTGCGGCACTTAACTTCAACCCACCCTGCCGCTTGTCCTGCACTAGTCACCATGAAATCAAGCCTGTAAGAAATGGGAAGCTTACGAAAGTCTGTCCCCCATTTGCTGACACAATGATTAATACAAGCTGACTCCCTATCAAGATCTTCTCTACTCTCGTAAAGCTTTCGGCTCATTTTTTCTTCCTCGGCCTACCTCGTTCATCAACATCATCAAAGGTACGTTCTATGAACAAGGGGACGTATTCATCTGAATCATCCACCCCCACTTCAATGTCACCTTCTTTTGCATAAAGAACTTTGCACTGTCCAAAGGCAGCGGTTAGTCTGTCGTATGCCTTAGTGAACTCAGGCATCTCTCTTCGATTTCTTTCCTTTGTTGTCTCTGCCATCAGAACTGTGTCCCTCTTGGCTGAATCTGATTGTCTTTAAACACTGTCGGTATTTCTTTATGAGCCTTGTCCAAGTCTGAATACATTCCTGTCACTCCGTTGTATGCAAGCTCGGACATACCAGTACTTCCCACCTCTTTGAACCTGACTTTCTGCACATGCAGTTCAACAATCTGACTGTCTTCATTGAAGTCTCGCCAGACAGTCAGCGCGTTATCTGCCTTGTTTCTCCAGTGAGCACTGCCACTTACGTCATAAGGTGTAGGGATTGGGTAGTTACCATCTTTGTCCTTGTACATCTTTGAAGGGTGAGCCACGATCCATAAGTGAACTTTGTTATTGCGTGCAAAGTTTCTAAACTCAGACAATGCTTTGGATATATATTCTGTTTCAGATACCCCTGCTGGTTTTGAATGTTCGATTTCATTCCAAGGATCAATGACAATGCCTTGCACGCCTCTGCGTTTCACTTGCACACGCATGAGCCTTAGTACTTCTTTCACAGTAGGAGCCTCTGGCATGACAAAAGAGAAGTAATGGTTCAGCCATTTCTTTGAATCTTTATAACCATCCTGAGAGATACGATGCTGATGCTTTATCTGAATCGACTTGCCTGATTTCTTCTCAATCAAACCTGCCATGTGCCTTTCAACAGGCTGGTTCTCAGGTGAGCAGATACAAAAGCGCCATTGATGTTCCCTTGCAAGATTGACCATGAGCGCGTCTAAGAAATTAGATTTACCATGTCCCGGCATACCTGTGATGAGCGTCCACTCTCCTGTCCTGACTGTGTAATGTTTGTCTACCGCTTTCCAACCCGTTGATAGACCCCTCTCAAATCCTTCGTTATATAAGCGGTCTAGTTTGTCCACCACGTCAGCGACTTCAAAGATCCCTGCCACGGGGAAGTCCAATGCCCCATTGATTAATTCAACAAGCATGGGCTTTCCGTACATGACTAGCGATTCATTGGCATCTTTGCAATCCTCTGGCCATACGACACGCGCACACCTTTCAACACCAAGCCTGCGGCTCATTTCATCTTCAAGCCGCTTACCAGCCGCATCACCATCAACTGCCAAAACAAATCTTTTTACTTTGTCGAGTACTTCATCCCCAAGAAAATCAAACTTTGAGGAGTAAGACGCTGAGTTAACGGAGGGAGCGCCATCAGGAACAGACACTACGTTCTCATATCCTGCCATCTCAAATGCCAGCTTATCCATTTCACCTTCGACAATTATTGTCATCTCAGGATTAATATCATCCATTCCGTAGAGGATTCTCTCCGCTTTAGACACCATACAAAAATGCTTGGATTTAGTGCGGTACTTTATGTTTACGACTTCACCTCCCCGAAGGTAAGGAAACTGAATCGTGTTCATTTCTTTCGCATCTTGCGGCATAAACTTCATGCCATAACCAATCTTATTGCGTATCAACACATCAAGGTCATCAATGCCGCGCTCAGCAAAATACTTAAGCACTGGCTCTGGTAGATCTGTTTTGTTTGAATACGTTGGCAGAGTGTAAGTTTTCTTATGCTCTACAAAATCAGATTTGTTATCATTCAATCCTCCGCACCATCCGCAATGGTTGCAGTTCCATACCGCTTTATCGACATTCAAGCTTAAGCATTTGTCTTTAGATTTCTTACGCATGGGTGAGCACTCAGGGCAAACGAGGTTGATCTCACCGCTTGCCGATGATGGTACGATGATTCCGTGATCTAAAAATGATTTCATAGTGCGACTCCTGACCTAGACCGCCCACGATTTAGGGACGGCTGGCTATTACTCTTAATTAAAATTTGGTTGAAATGTTTTCTAAGTTGTTTTGGTGTTGTTGTTTGTCCTTGCCAAAAACTATCTTGGTTAGCCCAATCAAATACTCTTTTGATCTCGCCCACTGGTCGCCCATCGGCAGTGCGTAGTAATCTGATATGGTCAGACCACTCCGCGAAATCTGGCTTGGGTAAGTTCTTGTCTAAGACTCTCATTTTTTTAAATAAATATTGCGACATACGAAGGTCATCCTCTGCCCCCCAACGCCAAGCCTTTCCTTTGCGCTTTGATACCACTGCTCCGACAGGAGGTTCTATTTTTTCTTCGACTGTTAATTGTGTATTTTCTTTATGATTGTTAGAGACCCCCTCTGGGACTAGGGTAGGTGTCTGTGTGGGACTAGGGTAGTCCCCCTCTGGGACTAGGTTGTCCCCCTCTGGTACTAAGTTGATAGACTTTAATTTTTCAATCAGAGCCTCACGTTCCGAGGAACTTAAGTGTCTAGCTGTGTAGGTGTTATATGACCATGAGCCAGTGGGTGAGCGATCTTTTTTAACAGTTATGAATTGGTGACTCTCAGCTACTTTTAATTGTCGAGCAACAGATGACTTAGACATGCCCGTGTCTTGCGATAAGCGATTTAAGGACGGGTGACAACTGCAATCTTTCATACGATCAGACATTGAAAGTAAGAGTAGTCGTGTGAGAGGCGGCAAATTCGATTCTAATATCGACCTTCTCCACGCATAGTATTCACTACTGTTCACCATAGGACTTCCTTTTTATTCTTGTGTGAATCTTTCTGGGTACAGTATTTCCATCTCAGAAATATTCTGATCGAAGAAATTGCTTAGTTTGCTAGCCAAGTTTCTTGTTGTTGTGCCTCCCCGTTCTATTCTGCTCAAGTGACTGTGTGTTGTGCCGACAGAGCTAGATACTTCTTTAAGGGACAAGCCAAGTTCGCGTCTAATCTTACGGAGTGGAGATGAGATGTTGTTCATTGTGTTCAACTTCTTGCGGAGGGATTAAAACCATTGTGTGCTTCAGAAGCACACTTGTCAATATTAATTGTGTGCTTTATATACACTTTTTATCTTGACACAGATTATTATTTATGCAAAAAAATCTGCATAATTATTAAATAAGCAAGAAAAATTGCTCAGTGTGAGTTGAACATTTGTTCTGAATATGTAATATACTACCTTCGCATTCGTGAAATAGATGCACTACTGGACATACATACATGAGACTTAAATAATGGACAACGGGCAAACAGAATTTTTAGCATCTGAGATCAGGCGCATCAGAAAAGAGAAGAAGATTTCTCAAAAGACTTTATCCGAAGGGCTGGGTATTGATCGAAGTTCGCTTGCGAAGATAGAACTAGGGACTGTTCAGATCAGTGCTAATCGCGTATTTGATATAGCTGAATTACTAGATGTGTCCGTGTCTTCGCTGTTCAAAACATCCAAAGAGGTCTCAGACACTACGGCAGAACTGGCCAACAAAATTGACGCGCTCAGTGACGAGCAACAAACATTAATCAAAACAATGGTTCACTCACTATCGAACAAGCCTAATTAATAAAATTCTAAATTAGTTTTATTTATGTGTTGCATGTCACGCACACTTCCGTTAGTTTAATCAGCTCTAAAAGTTAGTAGTAAATTAGTCAAATCTGGATAAGGAGAGAGGATATGCAGAGCATTCGTTCATTCGCCGCTCATCAAAAGGTTTCAGAACTAAACAACAATCGAACTATAAAGAGAACATGGATGAACCAAGATGAGTACGATTGGCATATAGTTCATACCGACAGCATGGCTGACATTAGCCCTGAGTTTGGAGAGATTGAGGTAAATGCACATAATTATATGTTAACTCCTATCGGAAATAGTTTCTTTTTGCAAGGGCCGAATGGCCCCAACGATATCATTGTAGGTTTGAAGTATTCCCGCTTACATATTAGTAAGCTTCGTTTAAATTACGACAACTACTTGATCTCAAAAAGGACAAGTAGGGATACCCTACAACATGGATATAAAAACAAAAAGTGCTCAAGACGTGAGCAGAAAAGCTCTAACACTAGCAGTCGAAATACAAATGCTAGATCAAGAAGATAGAAAAAAAGTTGAATCTATTATTGAGGAAATGAGAAAATTATTTGTGACTGATGATCACATTAAACAAGTAAAGTAAAAATATGTAAACTTAAAAGATAAATCAGGGAGCTACGGCTCCTTTTTTTGTGCCTGAAATTAACACAAAAAATTAAAGCGTGCGATTGACGCACCATTCCACTTGTGATAAATTATTATTGTGTGCAACTAATGCACATATAGATAAATAATCTGATGGGAGATCATCATGACAGCCAAAGTAAAAGAAGAAGTTAAATCAAAATCAAAAACGAAAGTACAAGACAACCTTTCCCTCTGGAACAAAGTCCAGACGAGTAAAAGCGAAACTCTTAAAGGTGTGAACCTTGGCAGAAAGTTTAAGTCCATCAACGCTCACTCACAAGTGATGGCAGCCACTGAACAATTCGGGCCAATGGGTTTGGGGTGGGGGTACGAGCCTACTTATGAAGAAATTTTCGGCATGCTTCGGTGCCAATTAAAAATGTGGGCCATCATTGACGGGCAGCGTTCTGAATTTTACTCAGAGGGCGGTTGCGCTATCGAACCCGTGGCTGGTACTGATGCTAGATCAATACGAAAGGCAGCCATGGCCAACTCTGACATTTTCAAAAAAGCTACCACTGATGCGCTGACTAAAGGGCTTAGTGTTCTTGGATTCAATGCTGATGTATTTCTGGGCCTCTGGGACGATAACAAGTATGTCCAAGAGCAACAGCGTCAAGAGCAAGAAGAACGTGACGCTCAGTTGTCGAACATACCTGAGCGTGAAGTTGTTCCAGTTGTCGAGGTTCCAGTTAGCACGATATCAGAACATGAAGTGCAAGGGATCATCAAGTTGGCAAAGCAAGCTGGCACTCCCCTCGAAAGAGTTATGAAATTTGCAAAGGTAGAAGCACTCGCTGACATTGAAGCTCCTGATTTAATAACAATCAACGCAAAACTTAATGGTGTGATCACCAAGTTCAAGGAGCAGACCAATGCCAACGCAAATTAATCTAGAGCAAAACACTGACCAGTGGATGGATCACAGACGGGCTCATGCGAATGCGTCAAGTGCCGCCATCATTATGGGGTGCCATCCTTTTAAGCCTGACACATGGGACTCTTTATTAGATTTTTATCGCGGCAAAGGTATTCCGTTTCAAGAGAATCCCGCGACTCGGCATGGACATGCTTGGGAGGATCGTGCACTCGCGGTTGCTCAAAAAACTTTCAGTGAGATCTACTCACCCATTGTCATGACAGAAATGGTGGATGGTATCCCGTTCAGTGCTTCGTTGGATGGTCAGTCACACTCATTCGATGATGAAGAGACTCACAATCTTGAAATCAAATGTCCCATGCAGCAGAAGAAAAGCAAAACTTGGAAGCTCACTGAGAGCGGTGAAGTTCCCGAGAATTACTTCTGGCAGATGCAGCAGCAGATGCTGTGCAGCGGAGCAACGACAACAAAGCTGTTTGTGTATGCTTCAGATCACGATGAACACGTTACATTAGAAGTCGCACGATGTGACAAGTCCATTGCCGAATTGATTGAACAGTGGAAAGTGTTTTGGGCATTGTTGAAAAGCGGAGCGATGAAAGGTGATGGAGTGCTTGAGCGTGACGATGCTGAGTTTAAAGATGCCGCTGATGTTTGGAAATCTGCAAACGCAATCTACATAAATGCTAAGGCTGAGCTAGATCGTGCAAGAGAAGATCTAATCACTCTGGCAGAAGCTCAGGACAGTGAGGGCTTCGGTGTCAAAGTAATTAAAGTAGAACGCGCTGGATCGGTTCAATACAAAAAGATTCCAGTGTTAGATGGGATCGACTTAGAAAGTTTCAGAAGCAAAGGCAGCATCAGTTACAGAATCACAGGATCTACTTAGATCTCCCTAACCTCAGAGGGTCTCTATATTGAGAATAGCTGAGGCGCGGATCAGCTGTGAGTGCCGTGATTTAGAAAAACCGCAGCCGCTGGTAACAAGTTTTTTCTCCTTTGGTGCGAAACATGCGCTTGGGTACTAGCCGATTTACTGCCGTAAGCAGTTCTAAATTTAAAAAAAATATTGGAGAAGTAATATGTCTAGATCATTAAACAAAGTAACGCTCATTGGTCGCATTGGAAACGATCCAGAAACGAAGACGTTTGAAAATGGCGGTTCGGTCGTTAACTTTTCGCTAGCCACTAGTGAGCAGTGGAAGGATCGTACGTCTGGAGAGAAGCAAGAGAAAACAGAGTGGCATTCGATTGCAGTCAAAGGAAAGCTTGCAGAGATTGTAAGTCAGTACGGGCGAAAGGGTGCGCTGGTGTACATCGAAGGAAATCTTTCGACTCGCAACTGGGAACAGGATGGTGAGACTAAATACAAAACGGAAGTTGTTTTAGGCTTCAACGCCCAATACATAATGCTTGATAGCGTGGGTGACAATCAGCAGACCAGCCCTGCCCCAACTGCAAGAGCACGCAAGCCAGCGGCTGATCAGTTTGATGATGACATTGAGTTCTGATGGCTGTTACTGAGAAAGACAAAGAGCTGATGGCCATGGAAGCGCTTCGTGGCCGCTCTATTATCAGCATTGGTGCGTGGTATGGGAAAGCCGTTCCATTGGCTCGGATGATAGTAGAGAGACAGTGTGAGCTTCGTAACCCCAAGCTGTATCGTGCCCTTTGTGAAGAGTCACTATTTGATTTCCCAGAAATAGAATCTCTAAGGTTACATCGTAAACATTTCTTCAAGGAGTTTGAATGAAATCAGTTATAAAAAATGTTGATCTAAAGCACTTTGAAGAAAAAGTTTCACTAGCAAAGCTTGGTCACTTAGAAATGCCCCGAAAATCTTATGTGAAGGACATGACAATTCTAATTGATGCACTTAAAAAAACCCGCATCAGAGGTATAGATGGATAGCGAAGTCATGAATAGTTTAGACGATGAATTTATCTTACTGCCCATTACTGAAGATGAAGTGCCGCTAGCTTTTGAAATATATCAAGAAGCATTGGCTGCTATTCAATACTACTTCGATGGGCAGGATGATGAAGACGCTAAGTTCGTACAACAGATTATGTCTGAGACTCAAGACAAGCTTTGTTTGCTTGCATCATCTACTAGTCAGGAGCACTAAATGATAACAGGAGCCGTGATGTGTCTAGCCTTAAACATTTACCATGAAGCTAGGAGCCAAAGTTTAGTTGAACAACTGGCTGTTAGTTTTGTTGTTATGAATAGAGTTGATTCAGAAAAATATCCTGACACAGTTTGTGATGTGGTGTATCAGGCTAAGTTCCACAAGTCCAACCCTAAGCTTCCTATACGAAATGCTTGCCAATTTTCTTGGTTCTGCAACGGAATCAAAGATGAACCCACGCAACAAAAAGCATGGGAAGACGCACAGTACGTTGCGAGAAGGGTCATCTACAAAGAGATACCCAACTTCATGGAGGGTGCAGATCACTACCATGCAAATTATGTTTACCCTAACTGGGGCATTAATAACGCAGACAAAGTTGTTGCGAAAATTGGTGCTCACGTTTTTTACAATCTAGAGGATTAACCCTGTGTCAGACACAACAAAAATTACGGGCGTGATTGATGTAATCGAAAGCTTCCGCATCCACGACCCACAAATGCAAGCGCAGACCATGCTGGCATTCTTATACTCCGCGCTATTAATCAACAAGGGAGAGCCTGTCTGCATCAAAGACATTGGCCGCTTGATGGATTGCAGTGCAAGCTCAGCTAGTCGCAACGTGAAGATGCACACCAAATTAAATCGGCATAGAGAAAAAGGAACAGGACTTCTCGACACCAAATCAAATCCAAATCGTGAGTCAGAGAAACTTATTTCTCTAACGTCAAAAGGTAGACGCACGATTGAGAACATCACTGAAACATTTTACAGGGAGTAGATCATGTTACCCAATTCATTGCAGAAAATAATCGACAAGATAAGACCCCTTGTTTCGTTTAAGAAAGAAATCCCAAATCCATCAGTTAAGACGGGGCATTGGAGTCATGAAGATAAGGAAGTAATTCTTAATAACTTTCCGATTCTTAGCGACAAAGAACTAGGGGCTTTACTCAATAGATCTGCCGTTGCTGTCAAATCGTACAGACAAAGACACTTGATTAGAAAGAAAGACTTCAACAAGTAATGAGGTGGCTTAGGAGGGATCAACTGGCTCTGCTGGTCAGGAGTATTGGCATGATGCGAACAACGAATACCCTGCTACAAACTGTGGTGGCAATTCGTTATAGCAGTCTTGCTATACGGCACATGGACAAAGAAGTATCTGACATATTATTCCCTCGCATAAGCTGTTCAATTTTGCTCTGGGCTAATACTCATTTTAAAAGAAACGAATATGTAAGGAACAATGACATGAACGAATTAATACTGGCGGTAGAAGAATGGGCGGCAGCCAAGGGTATTCTTTCAGCTGCTTCTCCTATGGCTCAGATGGTGAAGACTCAAGAAGAAGTCAATGAACTTATGAAAGCTGTGCTTACGAATGACTCGGATGAAATCATTGATGGTCTTGGTGATGTGATGGTGACATTAATAATTCAAGCAAAGATGCAAGGGCTTGATCTAAACGAATGTCTCGGATCAGCTTACAACGTTATCAGCAAACGAACTGGCAAGATGGTCAATGGTACGTTTGTGAAGGATGCCGAATGAGATTGCTGGTGTCAGGTAGTCAATCAATAACTGATTACGAAAGATTTCTAGAAGAGACTTCTCACATACTAGAAGAAGCGTCTGAGATTATCTGTGGTGGCTGTGCCATTGGCGTTGACGTGATGGCAATTAGATATGCCCGTGACCATGACATTCCTTCAGAGGGATTACCGATAGATTGGGGCAGCATAGATAAGTTTCTTGCAGTGTGGGATGGGGTTTCAGATGGATCAGCTACTGAATATCTTATAAATCTTGCAGATAAAGAAGGGGTGGCTACGACATGCGTAGTCTTCAAATGAAATTCATTGACGAGCAAATGTCGAGTGGATTGGAGTTACTTTTTGACAGCTTCGTGCTGCATGAAATACACGCTATACATCGGAACATATCATCTCAACATAAGGGCGATAGATCACAAGAAGACAACGATGTATTGGCCGCTTCAAAAGTACTGATCAAATATTACATGCCCTCTGAAGAATTTTTGAAGTGGGAACTTAAAGGTGAGGAACAAGAATGAGTATTGAATATAGAGGTGAGAGATTTGAGGGTTATAACAAACCTAAACGCACGCCCAACCACCCAACTAAAAGCCACGTTGTTCTTGCCAAAGAAGGTGATCAAATAAAAATGATTCGCTTTGGAGAACAAGGCGCATCTACCGCAGGTAAACCAAAAGCTGGCGAGAGTGACAAGATGAAAGCGAAGCGCAAAAGTTTTAAAGCAAGGCACGCTAAAAACATTGCCAGAGGGAAAATGTCTGCGGCTTGGTGGGCTAATTCCGTCAAGTGGTGATCATAAGGTAAGTGGTAGGAGATATTTTATGGGGTTTTTGAGACCGAAGGATAGGCAAGATGAGCGTGATTCACTGAACAAAGACATAGAACGTTTCTTAGATAGTGGTGGGGTTATAACAGTCCTAGAAATGGACGCTTCAAGAGGCGATCTAAGCCCAAAAGAAATGTCAAATAGCTCTGCCATAAGGTACAAGCAAAACAAGATTGGGGGGTCGTATGGGAAAGCCTAGAGGCTGTGCTGTGAATGACGTTACAGGAGACCCTATTAAAGTTAAGTCAACCAATGATAAGTACCGGGAAGGTTGGGACGTTGTATTTGGAAGGCCTAAGCGTGTCCAAGACCGAGTTGATCTTGGGCTTAGTCCTAGCACTGTGATTGAAGATTATGTGGAGAGTAATGATGACTAGCAAAACGGAATTAATGTTGATGCTAAGGTACGATGGATCACCAACGATATTACTTGACGAGTGCTTAGATCACTTGGGGTATAGTAAGGTTGAAGCTAACCGAAACGCTGGACTTAATCGCTTGCCAATTCCAACGTTTAGATTAAGGGATTCTCAGAAATCACCACGCATGGTTCATCTAAAAGATCTTGCGGAACATATCGACAGCCAACACGCCATAGCTCTAAAAGATTGGCGGCGAATGAACGATTAGCTGTCTACAATTTTATTAAACCAAGACCAGTTTTCGTACTTATCAATGTAACCAAGCTCAGTCACATGGGTATAGGTTTTTAAAGTATCCCACTGTTCGTGTAGAGATATTTTAGCCACATCTTGGATTGATTTCTGCAATTCAAAATGATGGCTTATCCCTTCATGGCGCATATCATGTAACCTCAAGTCGTAAATCTGTGCCCAGTTTCTAGCTTTACTCCATGCTGCCCCCACCGAGCGTGAATTGTAGGGGAATATACGCGGCTCACCTTCAATCTTTGGCATAGTCAGGATGATAGCTATAGACCTATCGCACAATGAAGCCCACCTATGGTTGCCTTTCTTTTTGCGGGGGTGTTTAGCATCCCTAACCAGCACCCTTTTTTTATCTAAATCTAAGTCTGGCCATTCAATGCGACACGTTTCTGCAATTCTTCTAGTGCTAAATATTTGAAAAGGAATAATCTTTTTCATGGGTATAAAGTCTGCGGCTAGTTTTGTACGGATAAGATATGGCCGTCCTTCTTTAGTAAAGTAGTCTAGACATTTATCTAGCTCTTCTAGTGTAGGCCGCCGCTCTACAGAATTAGAACTAGAAACAATACCAAGTCTTTCCCCAAGATATTTAACGTCTTTGATAAACGATGTAGGGGTATCCATCCCCCAGACAATTCTTGCGTAGTCCATTACAACCCTGATGTATGATAGATCACCACCTACTGTTGACGGACATACAACTTTGGATCTTGCTTTGATGTACGCCATTAGATCTTGGCGGTCAAGTTCATCTAATGGAATGTCTTTCAGCACATCATCTTTAGCCATGTGCAACGTGCTTTGTTTTTTAGTTGGGCCAACTCCGTTTGGGGTGTCTTCGATTTCAGCAATATAATCAACAAACGCTTTTGAAATTGGGATCCCACTTCTCTTAGCCTTGACCCACGGCTGTGTCTTTCGGACTTCAACTTCGTGAGTAACCGCCCACTCATTCGCAAGCTTCTTTTTGGCAAACGTTTTAGATTTGTTGTAAACTATCTCACCTTCTACTGAAATTATAACCCTTCCCATATACGAGCTTGGACTACCCTTCTTTTTTATCTCTCTTACGTTAGCCATTGGATGCTCCTTTTCTACGTTGAACTAGCTCTAACTTTGCACCACAATAAAAGTGCAAAGTTTGTGCAAAGTTAAACACAAAAACAAACATAAACCAACATAAAAGTGCAAATTAAGCTACATGACAAAACTCCAAGAGTCTAAATTAAATCCATTAAAACCAGCTACTTATGGGCATCATAGGTTCTGTGTTGCACCGATGATCGACGGGTTCAACTAAGTCTGAAACCCCTATGTATAAAGGGTTACAGAGTTTAGATTTATTAAAGTGCAAAGTTTATGCAAAGAAGGTGTTCATTTTCCACCTTATTTAGAAATAAAAAAAGAAATGTTAAAAAAGACTTTCAAACTTACGATTTTTGAGAAGGGCTTGAGAAATTGTTTAGGGGTTGTTCTCTTTCTTGCCATCCGCAACTTAATCTCCCTTGAATGCATCTGTAGTTGAGAAGTTATGATTATATTTGATTATGGTGGACTGATCCAACATTACTTGGTTGCTTGAAAAGGTTACCTCGTTATTCTAAAATGCATTCTCGATCTAATTTATGACTAATGGGCTGCAATAAACATACTTGAACACACGTATTTAAGAGCGGATGTACTCCATCTCCTGCATTCGATTTTACTCTTTAAAAATATCAACCTGCCGCAAGAATTAATCCTGAATCAGTTTATTTTGCTTTTCAATACTAATGAGGTTGTCATGGTTCTAAAGTCTTCGGATGGGGAGATCTGAGC
>ENA-OQVM01000723-OQVM01000723.1-marine-metagenome-genome-assembly--contig:-NODE-723-length-48850-cov-10.368770_pt1 | contig 48850 bp, 43 predicted proteins | sample MGYA00237776_ERZ505498 | MGnify/ENA primary metagenome ERZ505498 (study PRJEB26159, sample SAMN06265151) | marine metagenome | isolation source: Helgoland LTER site | place: Germany:Helgoland, sampling...
GCAGCACGGAAAGCCTCGCCTAAAGTGATCATACAATCCTCAACGGTATGGTGGGCATCAATTTTCAAGTCACCTTGGCATTTAAGAGTGATAGAAATCATACTGTGTTTTGATAGTTGTTCCAGCATATGGTCAAAAAAACCAATACCTGTTGAAATATTGATAGGGTGGGCTTGATCAAGGTTTACGCCGGCAAAAATGCTGGTTTCTTTGCTGGTTCGTTCTATCTCTCCTGTCCGCTCTGGAATTAAGGGAGCCTTAAGATCAAGGGCTGCAAGTAAGAGGTTGTTTTCCGCTACAGTGCCTGCAGATATGCGCAAGCAGCCCGCAAGGCTTTGGTTTAAATTTCGTACGATAATGCGGCTTTCAAACAAGTGCTTTTCAAATGCATCAGCATCTTTAACTCTAATCAGTAAAAAGTTTGACTGGCTGGGGTAAATCTTTTCTACTTCAGGGTGTTTCTTTAAGGCTATAGCCAGTCGGTTACGCTCAGAAACTGTTAGAGAAATCTCTCTTTTTACTCGCGAAATACCAGCAGGCGTTAAGCTTTTCAATGCAGCATCAGCAGAAACTGAAGGGATACCATATGGCGGCATGATTTTTTTTAATATTGAGATTACTTCGTTATTGCCAAGGATAACACCGATGCGCGCGCCCGCTAATCCCCACGCTTTAGATAGGGTTCGCAAGACAACTATGTTTGGATATTTTTGGATGGCGTTTATGAGGCTTGGTTCATGTGAAAACTCTTGATAGGCTTCGTCAACAACAATCAAACTGTTTTGGTTATTTTGGGCCAGCGAAGTTATTTTATCAAAGGGTAAAGTTGAGCCGGTGGGGTTTTGTGGGGAACACAAAAATACAACTTTTGTTTTTGGTGAGGTTTTAAGAGCTGTTTGGATGGCACTAAAGTCAACTACTAGGCTTTTCCCTACGGGCACTGACAAGGTTGTCGCTCCCTGGATGGTTGCAGATATTTCATACATCGCAAATGTTGGCGGACAAATAAGGATGCTATCTTCTTTGGCCTCACAAAACGCTCTAATGATAGTATTAATGCCTTCGTCACTGCCGAGGGAGATAAGAAGCTGGTCTTGATCCACTTTATACAATTCAGATAGACGCGCATTAAGTGTGCGAACTTTAGTCCCAGGATAACGATTGATATCAACTCCAGCAAAAGGGCTCTCGTTAAAATCAAGGCAAATTAGTTGATCCTCTGGTCCCTTTTTTTCTGGGCGCCCTTGGTAAGGGACAAGCGATAAGATATCTTGTCTCGCTATTTTTTTAGGGTCAAAAATCATGATCTTTTCTCTGCCTTAAGTAAATCTAATCTCTTTGTTACCGCTTGAGCGTGAGCGCCTAAGCCCTCCAACCCGGCTAAATGTTCAACCGTCTTACCTAAGGTTTGCAATCCTTCTTGGGTTAAAGTTTGAAGGGTCATGGATTTCATGAAAGAAGTGGTACCCAGCCCAGAATAATTGCGCGCAAAACCACCAGTCGGCAACACGTGATTGGTACCACTAGCATAATCACCAACAGACTCAGGCGTAAAAGGACCAACAAAGATTGAGCCTGCATTATTAACATCTTGCAAGATATTGTCGGGGTTATTCATATTAATGATTAGGTGTTCTGGGGCATATTGGTTGATAACATCCACTGCTTCAGCATATGTGTCCACAAGGATAAAAACTGCATTTTCCATGGCGGCACGAGCGATATCGACACGTGACAAAGTCTTGAGTTGGGTCGCCACTTCTGTCTTGACCTCATTGATCAGATATTCTGAAAAACTAACCAAGACCGTTTGTGATAAAATATCGTGCTCGGCTTGACCTAGCAGATCTGCGGCAATGATGGCAGGATTAGCTGATAGGTCAGCAACCACCATAACCTCACTGGGACCGGCGGGCATATCAATGGCAGGGCCTTGGGTTAGGCAACTTGCATATCGTTTTGCGGCTGTTACCCAGACATTTCCTGGCCCAAAAATTTTTGCCACCTTAGGGACGGTATCCGTTCCAAAGGTCATAGCAGCGATGGCTTGTGCGCCTCCCACTGTATAAATGGTTTCAATGCCCAACCATTTTGCTGTCCACAAGATGTGAGGGTTAATAGTGTCATTGCCTTTTTGTGGTGGTGTACAAAGAACAATTTTTTTCACCCCAGCAATTTGGGCAGGAATTACTAACATTAGTAGTGTGGAAATCAATGGAGCAGATCCCCCTGGAATATAAAGCCCAACAGTTTCTATAGCGCGCCACTGTTTTTCACAAAACACTCCAACCATCGTTTCAACTTTTATCGGTTTAGGCAATTGCGCTTGGTGAAAGACCCGAATGTTTTTAGCTGCTTGCTGAATAGCCTCTTTGTCTACTTTTGTTATCGACGGGGTGTCTAGATCCATAAGATTCAGAGAAAGAGCATCAAGTTTAACTTTATCAAAACGGTCAGTTAAATCTAAAAGTGCTTTGTCCCCCTTAGAAACGACAGCGTTGAAGATGCTAGAAATAGTTGTGTGAAAATCTTCTGCAGACACCCCTTCGGGGCGAGTGAGGGCTTTAGACTTTTCATCAGCGATGGCGCTGCTCCAATTTAATATTTCCATGATTAAGCCAACATCTTTTCAATGGGGAGGACGAGTATAGAACTGGCACCGGCAGTTTTCAAACTTTCCATGGTTTCCCAAAATACGGACTCACGACACACAGCATGGATGGCGATGCTATCTTTTTGACCCTCAAGGTGCATAACGGTTGGGGCCTCAGCACCTGGTAATAGTTTGGTAAGCGCAGGCAATGCTGAACGGGGGGCGTTCATCATAATGTATTTGGTTTCTTTTGATTGGCGCACCCCTTCGAAACGCGATAAAAGCTTGGTAATGGTGTCTTTTTTTTCTGTTGAGAGAGCTTTAGTTGTTTTCAACAACAAAGCCTGAGAACTAAAAATGGTTTTTACGTTTTGAAGCCCGTTAGCTTCTAACGTAGCGCCTGACGAAACAATGTCACAAATAGCATCTGCGATACCTAATTTTGGCGCAACTTCAACGGAACCATGCATTTCCAAAGTACTTGCAGAAATACCACCCTTTTTAAAATAAGTTTGCAAAATATTAGGATATGAGGTGGCAATAGTCTTATTATTAAAATCATTCAGATTGGCATAGCCTTCTGTATTGGGCAGAGCCAAACATAGGTTGCAATGTGAGAACCCAAGCTCTTGAATACACTGCGCGCGTCTTTGGTTATTATTATTTAGGGCATATTCTTCATAGACATTAGCCCCAACAATCCCAAGATCAGCAACGCCATCAAATACAAATCCAGGAATATCATCGTCACGAACAAGTAAAAGATCGATGGGCAGGTTTTTGATGCGGTAAAATAAACCACCTTTATTTTCTTTTATTGTCAGGCCCGTAGCCTTCAAAAGCGCAAAGGTTTCGTCAGCTAGACGCCCTTTTTTTTGTACTGCTATTCTTAGTCTTGTCTTTTCCATCTGCATTCTTTCTGCTCAGGCGATCTAAAATAGTTCTGTATCCCTGATGTGGTTCATTTATTAAAAACCTAGCTACTCGGCCAATTGTTGTGGTGCTTACGCCAGTTTTTTCATTAATATCGCGATAAGATAGTTCCTGTTGATTTAAAATTTTTGCGACATGCCACCGCTCTGTTAACGCCCTAATTTCGGCTGGTGTGCAAAGATCTGTTAGAAAACGTAACATTTCCTCTTCAGACCTAATGCACATCATTGCAGTACATAATTGTCCTAAATGATCACTTTCCTTTTCATCTTTCTTAACAGTTATGTGTTTGGGCATTGTGGTTTCCCTTCCCTAAAAGCTTTAAATCAGTCAGTGAGTCTTGTACATTTGTATTAATACGTTAATACACTGGTACAAAATGATTTGGCAAGTATTTTTTGGGAAATTTAAAATGGATAACAAAATAAAAGAAATTGCAGTTGAAGCAGCAAGGGTTGGTGGCGAAATATTAGTACAATATTTTCGTAGTTCTTTGGATGTTGAGGTAAAAAGTGAATTTTCACCTTTAGTATCAAAAGCTGACCGTGAAGCTGAAGTAGCAATTCGTAAAACTATTATAAATGCATTTCCTAAACACATAGTCCGGGGCGAAGAGTTTGATGATGTTATCCCAGGAGATAGCGATGATGAAACCATTAATTGGGTAATTGATCCCCTTGATGGCACTACAGCATATTTATCTGGTATGCCGAGCTTTGTTGTTTTAATTGCTGTTTGGCAGAGTAATAATCCCTTATTAGGGATTATATACCAACCTTTAACAAAGGATATGTGGGTAGGCACAAAAGATGGGACTACTTTGAATGGAATCCCCATTATGGTAAACGATTATCCAAACCAACCCTTAATTCTGGCAACAACATCTCCAGATTATTTATCCCCACATACCTTCAAGGCATTTAATGAAATTCGAAAAGTTGCCTCAGTGACCCAGTTTGGTGGTGATGGGCATCTGTATGGTTCACTTGCCTGTGGTCGTATCAGCCTTATTATTGAGGAAGGATTAAAATGGCATGATGTTGCCGCTGTTGTGCCCATTGTTTTAGGGGCGGGAGGTAATATTTGTACTTTCTCTGGTGATAAAATTCAACCAAAAAAGGACAGTTATTCCATAATTGCTAGTGTGTCTAATACTCTAACAAATAAATTCCAGTCTGTTTTAAGAGGTAACCTGGTTGGGTAAGTTATTAGCTAGAAACCTAAAATTTGGTTCAGTTATAAATGTATAACCCATGGTATCTGGAGCAAACGTTTCAACCAAAAAGCGACTTAGGCGGTCGCATTTGAACCCGAATGTTTATCTGAATTGATAGATCTATCGAGGATGATCCTGAATAATGCATTCATCGAGACAACTCCAAGGCGGGGTTACGCTATGATCCTGATGCTAATTGGCTCTACTATCATTAGCTTCGGCGGATTAGCTATTCGGAACATAGAGATGGCCGATAATTGGCAAATCAACTTTTATAGGTCGATTGCATTTGGAATAGCGATATCGATAGTTTTGCTCTTTCGATATGGGAAAACGGGTCCGCAACAACTTAAGGGTATTGGGTTGCAGGGGATTTTGGCTGCTATGCTGATTGGGTGTGCTAGTATTTGCTTTTTACTGGCAATAACAAATACGACTGTTGCGGCTACAACGTTTACTCTAAGTTCGATACCGTTCTTAACGGCTGTTATGGCTTGGGTATTTCTTGGCGAGCGTATTGGTAAATCTACTATTTTTACCATGTCCATAGCATTAGTTGGGATATCTATTATGTTCGTTCATGGCCTAGGGTCTGGAAGATTTTATGGAAACTTTATGGCATTTCTATGTGCCATTGGGTTTTCTTCTTATGCGATAATAATACGCCGAAATCGCAGGTTGGAGATGCTCCCAACTTTGATCTTATCTAACTTGATAATAATGCTTGTTGCCTTAATTTTCACCTGGGATGATTTACTAATTTCTTGGGGTGATTTGCTCCTTTGTTTTGTTCTTGGTGGAGTTTTATCAGCCACAGTGAACACATTTTTTATCATTGCGGCAAAGCATTTATTTGCAGCAGAATTGACACTTTTTATGCTCTTGGAATTTACGCTAGGGCCTATATGGGTTTGGATTTTTGTAAATGAGGTGCCTACGAGCTGGACGTTAGTTGGGGGAAGTATCGTGATATCGGCGGTATTTTTGAAATCAGTGTCCGAACTTCGTAAAGCTAATATTTAACTTTGTTTAACCTGATCTCGGAGTACCCCACTTTAGAAGTTTATAGCTCTTCCCGATTTCAAGCCAAACTGTGCCTTTGCTCTTGCCAAGTGGTGTAAATTATTGAGCACATAGATTTAGGCTATGCTGGCGATCTGATGCAATTAACTTAGAGGTAAAGTTTTGCATATGAGTTTAACTGATAGATTGTAAAATTTATTTATCCTATTAATGATCTAAAATCATTGAATTTAATGACAATGAAACAGGATAAAAAATGACAAGTTCTAAATTAATTAGTTACACGACCAGGGAGTTTCTAACTGAAAATGAACTTGAGTTATACGTTAAGATGCAAGATGAAATATACACACCTGCGGTAATTGATGAATTTATAAAATCTGGACTGTTGAGAAGAGCACTCACCAAGGTTTGGAATGAAAAAAGTGCGTCTAAAGTCGCAATTATATTTGAATATAAAGACGATCAATCTTTTGTCGCTTGTCAGAGGTTATTAGAAAAATATCATCATCCAAAAGTTAAAAACTTTGCAAACAAAGTTGTTGGTACCCGAGAAATTGTCCTACATGAGTTTACTGCAGATGAGTTTAGCTGAGAGTTTTGATACAGGTAATAATTATTTAATCATCTAGGCTACAGAATGGTTGGCTGTCTTAACATGAACTGAACAAACTTGAAGTACCTACGATTACCTAACCCCAGCACTTTGTTTATAAATTAAGATTGAGGTTACTTTACCTGTTCTGCCAGCTAGGTATCGGGTCCATTATGGAAAAAAGCATTTGCACATTCTTGTTCGTTTTAGAGCTTGTTGGGCCAGTGTATGCCGATGAGATAAAGATGAATTGTAAGCTAGGCGGCAATAAATTTGGCAAAACTGTGCATTTAAAAAAATGATAATTTTGTGCTCTCGGATAAAGCATACACCAGACTTGACGGAAAGTGGGCAGGGCTAATTTGTAGGGTCTTCTAATGACAAAACACTCCTCAGTTTGCTACTTTAAAACCAGCCCTGAAGCCATCTAACTTGAAATATCATGCGTGTTCTCATTCGGTTGATAGCACCGCCATCTACTTCTCCAGATATGACACCTGCCTATAGTCCCGTGAATTACTCCCTTGTTTCAGCACGATACAGACGGTTGTTTTTTCTGATGCTTTGGCTGAGGTCTTGATATCAGCGATCCTGGCGCCTTTACTCAGAAGCTCATCTGGCGAGGGTGGGTTTTCGCTGTTCTTGTGAATTAACAGGGAATTTAATTGAGTAACCGTGCATACTGCTCCTCCCAATTGAAAGGGATATCTCTGGCCGATAGCGTCTTTATGGTGAGCCCCTGATCCGTGTTGCCATCCAACATTGCCGTGACGAGCTTGGGGGATAAGGCCTGTAGATTTGCCACTGTGGAACATACTGGCGGACCGCTAGCCAGCATTTTGCAAAACCTATTCAACTATAACTTGGCCTTAGTCTCTACCTAGTTGACCCAATGTTTATGGTAAGGTTTTCGGATATTCCTTGGACTGTAACTCGGTCCAGAAGGATCAACGAGCGTTCAGCTTTCACGCTAACCATCTCATCAGATATGCTTTCCAATACGTCACACTGACGTAGGCAAAAGGGTTCAGTAAAGAAATCAATTAGCCGCCAATCGGACGTCGCGATATCTGAATTTTCAATGCGAGGCCCATGTGGAGCAGCGCTAGAAGTTGTCATTAAATACGGAATAGACGAACCTAGGAAATTATTTAGTATAAGCAAAATATCTTTATAGCTTAAATGGAATAAGCAATCACGACAAAATAAAAGATCCACTTTTGGCAGCGTATTTTTTGTCAGATCTAGATGAATAAAAGTTGTATCTTTATCACCATATTCAGATTGGTTATATTTTATCAGTGGCTTAACAATGTCTCCACCGATATATTTTATAGAAGTATTTTTTGTAACATGTTGCATCCAATTGAAATCGCCACACGGCGCGTCAAGCATTTTTTTGATTTTATATTGGTCTAATATCCTGGGCAGTTTTACTCGAATATTCTGCGTATTTTCAAGGGTAGAACCTTCACCACTGCGCGATTCCGAACTATTCCAGTGATTTGAGCTATATATTTCTGTGAAGCGGTCTTCTGGTTTTTTTAACCCTAGGATTTTTTTCCTCCTTGATCCCGTTGTTGCCTTGTTGACCGTTAGTCTTCGCTCTGCATTTAGCTCGAGCTTAGATGCACCTTGATTTAATAACTTCATCTTTAGCACCCGCAAAAGCTCTTGGTAGAGACAAATTGAGTTGCCAGTCAAGCATTGAAAACTAACAACGACAAAAAACGTATTATTTTGATCTCATTGCTGTGTTGCTTGCATACTATGAAGAGATCTTGCCAGATTTGGCTTAATTTTTGCTTGAGAAGGTTTGGATATGCTCAGTGCATAATTTGCAAATTCAGTTTTTATGTCAAAAAGTTTGTTGCGACACGCTCTTATTCTTTCCCAGCTAAAAGAGTGGCTTAGATATTCAAACCACCTCGTGACCGATGGACGTTTTGTGGGTCATGGCGGTTACGGAGGCCATTTTCTTTTGATAAAACTATAACAAAAAAATCCTGTATGGTTTTGAGTGTTTTGGAAAACGAAGATGGATATGATGATGCGTATATGGGTGCGGATGCTACTATCTTGTGAGATATTTGCATGCAATAAAAACTAGTTTAATAAATTTCAGAACTAGTTAGGAAAACATCTATTAGAATTGGGAAACCATCTATCAATCTATTTTGGCACTGTCTATTAAAACTGTTTTAGGGAGCGTTGCAATTTTCAACCTTGCCCGTAGAGCCTACCGAAAACAAAATAGCGTATTAAAACAAATCTTTACAATTGTTGGAAGCTTTTAGTGCTACAATATAATTTAATGGTAACTTAGCCATTTTTGGCTATCAAATAACCTTCAGCATATTGTTTTTAAGAAATTATCAAGGAGTGAGTGACCGTGTTCTGATGCGATAGATTCTGGATGAAACTGTACCCCATGTATTGGGAGTTCGCGATGTTCTAATCCCATTATTGTACCGTCTGCGAGCTCAGCTGTAATCTCAAGACACTCTGGTAGGCTGGCACGATCAACTATAAGTGAATGGTAACGGGTAGCGTTGAATGGATTTGGCAACCCAGAAAATATTCCGGTGGCCTGATGTTGTATCCTACCCATTTTTCCATGCACGATTTCTCGACAACGACCCACCTGGCCCCCAAAAGCCTGACCGATAGTCTGATGGCCCAAACAAATACCAAGTAAGGGTGTTTCCGTTCGAGCCGCCTCCGCGGTTAGCTTAAGGCAGATGCCCGCCTTGTCAGGGTCGCAGGGACCGGGCGCCAGTACAATACCTGATGGTTTCATACCCATCGCCTCGTCTAAAGAGAGGGCATCATTGCGCCGCACAATGACATCGGCTCCCAATTCACCAAGGTAATGAACCACATTGTAAGTAAAGCTATCATAATTATCTATTAAAAGCAGCATCTCTCAAGTCTTTTCTGTAAAAGTGCAGAAAGCCTAGGCATTATTATTGATAATGGCCAGGGTCGTATCCAACCGTCAAGTGGTAGAAGATTTACAAGCCAGTTTGATATAAACAACTCAGCATTAATTCTTATCTAAAATAGCAATGTCTAGCTGTTGGAACCACTGTTAAACCGGGCGGCATCCGCGGCGGCACGGCGAATAGCATTAGATTTGTGGATTGTTTCTTGGTACTCTGACTCAGGATCGCTATCGTAAACAACCCCGCCACCAGCTTGAATATAAAGCTTTTTGTCTTTTATTATTGCCGTTCTTAGAGCAATGCACATGTCCATGTCCCCGCCCGCACTAATGTAGCCCAACCCGCCCCCGTAGATCCCACGTTTTTCAGGCTCTAACTCATCAATAATTTCCATGGCACGGATTTTGGGCGCACCACTTACAGTGCCGGCAGGCATTCCAGCAAAAAACGCCGAAAGTGCGTCTTTGTCATCAGCAAGCTTCCCAATAACGTTTGAAACAATATGCATTACATGGGAGTATCTTTCGATGATAAACTGCTCAGTCGGCTGGACACTCCCCAGTTTGGACACTCTACCAACATCATTGCGGCCTAGATCAAGTAACATAAGATGCTCAGCCAATTCTTTTTTGTCCGCCAACAGTTCAGCCTCAAGTGCTAGGTCTTCACTAGGTGAGGCTCCGCGCGGTCGGGTGCCCGCAATTGGGCGGATAGTCACCTCATTTCCAAACACTCTTACCAAAATTTCTGGGCTAGCTCCGATTACCTGAAACCCTCCAAAATTAAAATAAAACATAAAAGGTGACGGATTGGTCTGACGTAGTGACCGATAAAGCGAAAACGGGGGTAATGGAAAATCCTGAGTCCAGCGTTGTGAAGGAACAACCTGAAAAATGTCGCCAGATCGAATATAGTCTTTGGCTTTTTCGACAGCGGCCAAATATTCTTTTTTTGCAAAATTGGAAACAGGTGGTGATATTTCAACTGCTTCACCTAGGTAGCGAGACACTTGTGGCACTGGGCGTTCAAGATCACGCACCGCATCCATTACGCGTTCCGTTGCCTGCTCATAGGCTTCACGCGCAGGTTGCTGACTATTAAACCAAGCTGGCGAGACAACCGTCACCTCACTTTTGACTCCGTCCAGTACAATGATAACCGATGGCCGCATCATTACCGCATCTGGCAAACCCAGTGGGTCGGGGTTGATATTAGGCAGGTGTTCGACCAAACGGATCATATCGTAACCAAGGTAACCAAAAAAACCAGCAGCAGCCTGTGGTAAATCTTCAGGAAGATCGATCTGGCTTTCCTCAATAAGAGCACGCAAAACTTCAAGTGGTGCATCAGTTTGGGGCTCATAGTTGTCCAGATCAAATTGTGCTTGACGGTTCACTCCACTTTTATTGCCATGACAAGTCCAGATTAGGTCCGGCTTCATACCAATGATGGAGTACCGGCCGCGAACCTCACCGCCCGTCACTGATTCTAGCATAAATGCATTACGCGCCGCGCCAGTCAATTTAAGCATCAAAGACACTGGGGTGTCCAAATCGGCTGCAAGTCGAGTAAATACGATTTGATTTTCGCCACGGCCATACCTGACCTCGAAACTGGAAAATTCTGGTGTCAGGGACATATCTTTAACCTATATACTCAATGTGCAAGAATTATGTATGCACACCTTTAGTGCCGATTAACTTAACGAAAACCTGACGCTGGTTTGAATGTCAATACATTGGCCACGAGAGCAGCCAGAAGCAGTGGTGCGACAATATTATATACGCATTGATTTTGGTCGCAAAGTATGGTGACGTTAGCGCTAACAAAAAAAGGTGGAGAACTCGATGAGCCTGCATCCAAAACTGGACGACGTGACACAAAAGATTGTGGAGCGTTCAAAAAAGAGCCGTCACGCCTATCTGGCAAAAATAGGCAAAGCCGCTAAGGATGGTCCACGTCGGGCACATTTGAGCTGTGGCAACCAGGCCCATGCCTATGCGGCTATGGGGGTGGATAAATCTACATTGCTCGAAGAACGTGCGCCCAATATCGGGATCATTACCGCTTATAATGATATGCTCTCCGCGCATCAGCCGTTTGAAACCTATCCCGCACAAATCAAGGAGGCCGCCCGCGCCTTTGGAGCCACCGCTCAAGTCGCGGCAGGTGTGCCTGCTATGTGTGATGGTGTCACCCAGGGGCAGCCAGGCATGGAGTTAAGCCTTTTTTCGCGCGACACCATCGCACTTGCAGCCGCTATTGGCTTGTCCCACAATACATTCGACGCGGCTGTTTTTCTTGGAGTCTGCGATAAGATTGTGCCCGGTTTGGTAATTGCCGCCGCCACCTTTGGCCATTTGCCCGCAATATTTCTACCTGCGGGGCCAATGCCCTCAGGCATCTCTAACGATGAGAAGACCGAAGTGCGCAAACGCTTTGCTGATGGTCAATGTGATCGTGAAGAGCTGATGGCCGCAGAGATGGCCAGCTATCACGGGCCTGGAACCTGTACGTTTTATGGCACAGCCAATTCTAACCAAATGCTGATGGAATTTATGGGCCTGCACCTTCCAGGTGCCAGCTTCGTGCCCCCAAACAGCGATCTGCGTAATGCGCTTAACATTCAGGGCATCAAACAGGTTTTGGCTAATACCGTATTGGGGGAGACCTATTTCCCTACGTCTGAGATTTTAAATGAAAAAGCTTGGGTCAACGGTATTGTTGGTTTGATGGCCACAGGCGGCTCAACCAATCTTGTCCTGCATATACCCGCCATGGCACGCGCTGCAGGGGTAATCCTGGTGCCACAGGATTTTGTTGATATTTCTGCTATCGTGCCACTCTTGGCTAAAGTCTATCCAAATGGCCTTGCCGATGTGAACCATTTCCACGCCGCTGGTGGCCTGCCATATTTGATAATGCAACTTCTGGATGCCGGATTGTTACATGAGGATGTCAAGACCATCATGGGGCCTGGTCTGCGTCATTTCGGCCATCAAGCGGTGCTTGCTGATGGTAAAGTCGGCTACTCAAAAGCCCCCAAAAAAAGCCTGAACCAAAAAATATTACGTCCCGTAGATGACCCGTTTCAAATCAGCGGTGGTTTACAGAATCTTACAGGCAATCTCGGGATGGCAGTTATAAAAATTTCTGCTGTGGCCGAGGATCGACGTTTCATCGAAGCACCAGCAGCAGTGTTTCACAGCCAGGATGCAGTTAAAAAAGCCTTCCAATCAGACGCACTTAACCGCGATGTGATTGTTGTGCTCCGCTATCAAGGCCCTTCGGCCAATGGCATGCCTGAGCTGCACAATCTCACACCATTTTTGGCCATTATACAAGATAGAGGCTTCAAAGTGGCCTTGGTCACTGATGGCCGTATGTCGGGCGCCTCGGGTAAAGTTCCTGCCGCCATTCATCTGTCACCAGAAGCCGCCGCCGGAGGGCCAATTGCTCAAATTCAAGATGGCGATATGCTGCGTCTCAATGCGGTGACTGGAACTCTGGAAACATTGGCTGAAAATTGGCAGGATCGCCATATTATACATCCAGAGCTGTCGGAGAATGAAGAAGGCATGGGACGTGAATTATTCTCTATGTTTCGGCGCACCGCTGGCCCTGCCTCTCAAGGTGCAGGCGTCGTAATATAGGAAAATTAAATGATACATTCAGATTTGATTGCGAAAATTTGCGCAGCTGCTCCCGTTATCCCCGTTTTGACCATCGATCGGGTTGAAGATGCCCAACCCTTAGCCCGCGCCTTGATTGCAGGTGGTTTGCCCGCCTTGGAGATCACCCTGCGCACGGATGCGGCTCTTGAAGCGATTGCCGCCATTGCAGAGGTTGAGGGCGCCATGGTGGGGGTTGGTACATTACTCACTCCTGCGCAGGTCCAAGATGCAAAAGCCGCAGGCGCAATATTCGGTGTTTCACCGGGTGCCACGCCAAGCTTGATCGCAGCGGCGCTCGAGTTTGACTTGGCACTTTTGCCCGGTGCCGCCACAGCCACGGAGGCCATGCGCTTGTTAGAGCAAGGTTTTACCTTTCAGAAATTTTTTCCTGCGGAAGCTGCAGGCGGTGCACTGGCTCTGGGTTCAATGGCGGGGCCTTTGCCACAGATCACCTTTTGCCCAACTGGCGGCGTGACCCCTGAAAATGCGAAAACCTACTTGGCATTGCCCAATACGCTTTGCGTGGGGGGCAGCTGGATTGCACCTAAGGCCCTCGTCGCCACAGGTGCTTGGGATGAGATTACGCAGATTGCCCGTCGTGCCGCTAGTCTGCTTCAATAGCACGCCCAACTCTGCGGCCACTTATCCTATTCACGCATCAATTTTAAGTTAAAGCGTGCCGCTGCTCTCGCCGAGTGAGGTCAACTATTGAGCGCATAGATTTAGTTTATGCCAGCAATCCGATGCGTGTTCATATTTGTCTTACTGCACCGCCAGCTTTGCGATGTCCCAAGCCGTCAATATAGGCCAACACCTCTCAAAAAGCTATTTCTGCCTTGGGATTTGGTTTGCTGGGAACCTTGGATCGAATATCGGCAAGTTTTCTACGCAGAGTTTGCAATATTACTCTCCAAAGCCTTTATTCGAAATTCAATAACCCTAAGCTCAAAGGTATGTCTGTAGCTGTAGATAAGGCCCATAACTTAGCTTCTTAATATAGTAAGTTCTTTCACTCACTGCACTTAAAATGCTCCTCTGGCCTGCGAGGCATCCACAGCATTCTGCATTTGGGGTAGGGGGAATAATATGGGCTTATCCTTCATTAGAACCACTACCGATTTGTTAACGAAGCCGTTAGATTCTTAAAGTCGACAGACGCAGTGACTGTAACGATAATTATTGATTAAAAATACTTTACATATTTAAAAGATCGATTAAAATTTGAATATGTTAAAGCGTTTAACAAATACCCAAATATCTCAATATAACGAGAGTGGGTTTATAAGTCCGATTGATGTTTTAACCAAAACAGAGGTTAACTCTTGCATATCGGAAATAGAGTTATTTGAGGCTGAAACAGGGAAGCAAATTGATTTTCCTTATAAGTCACGATCACACCAGATCTTCTCTTGGGCTGATCGGTTGGTACATCATCCGAAAATTCTTGATGCAGTCGAAGATATTATTGGTCCAGATATATTGTGCTATCATGCCACTCTTTGGGTCAAGCCAGCAAAATCTAATTCTTTTGTACGTTGGCACCAAGATGGTGCGTATTTTTTTCTAGATCCAGCTTTACATGTCACTGCGTGGGTTGCTTTAACGCTGGCTGATGATGAAGCTGGGTGTATGCAGGTAATTCCCGCTACAAACAAAAATCCGTTATTTGACCATAATGATGATATTAATCCAGACAATATGATCCCTCGTGGACAGGGATTAGCTACAGAAATTGATACGTCTGAAGCTGTTAGTATGCCACTGCAAGCTGGACAGATGTCGCTTCACCACACAAAGCTGATCCACGCCTCTTTCAATAATAATCGCGAAGAACGTCGTATTGGTTTTGGAATTAGCTATATTCCCGCCTCTGTAAAAGATATTGGTAAAACTCCCGCGCATGCACTTTTGGTAAGGGGTAAGGATAAATATAAAAATTTCCTCGAAGAAGAACGCCTATCTGCTCCATTAACAAAAAATCAGATGGCCTATCACCTGAAATTGATGCAGCAATTTCGTAAACGCCAAGACGAAGGAGCGTTGCATTCTAAAGCCAGTTTGGGCTGATCTGTAGCCTCACCGCGTTCCTCCCAAATACGGGATTGGCACTTCCCCCAAGGGCTCAGAGTGAAAAGTACTAAAATAGTCCCCTGCGTCTGGGGCCACGGGCTTTTACTGATTGCGTGGTAAGTTCGTTGAGATGGCTTCTTGTTTAGGTATCTATTAAAATAAATGATTTAATTACGGTAGCTATACTAATATCGCTATGTGACTATCGAGTATCTTTAATCAGATATAGAAGTGATCATGCCAGCTGATCGGCCTGCAATTTCGCCTAAACTTAAAGCAGTTAATAATCCATTGCCGGATAAGTAGCCAGAAACATCTGGACCAGATACTCCACAAGCAGCACCGCCACAGGCAAAGATATTATCAAACTTAGATCCACTAGGCCGGCAGATTTGTGCTGAGTCATTAATTATTAGTCCACCTTGGGTGTGAAACAGAGCACCTGTAACTTTAACGGCATAATAAGGTGGCTTCAGCAGCTTGGATCCATCAAAATCTCGGCCAAATGGATCATTTCCATTACCTGCTGCATAGTTATCACAATCTGTCAGAGTTTCACTCAAGGCAGATAAATCTATCCCAAGTTTATGGGCAAGATCGTTGATACTTTTTGCTTTTATGATTGCCCCACTGGCTTCAGCTTTATTGAAGTCATCAAACCCACGGCCAAATTTTACTAGGCGTTCATCAAAAATATTGAAAGCTATTTGCCCAGCCTGCTCAAGAACTGACACCGCCTGTTCAGAATAGCCACTATGCTCGTTAGAAAAACGGACGCCGTCTTTATTGATCTGAATGCCACCTTCCATCATCAAGGCCCAAGTCACTAAGATGCCATGGGGATGAGCAACCGATCCATGACCTTGGTAACCCGAAAGATGGGTAAGTTCAGCGCCTAGAGCTTTTCCCCATAATACCGCTTCACCTTGATTGCCTGGATGGCCAAAATACAGTGCATCCTTCATTTCGGGGATATATTCTGCGACGAGGTCAGGGTTTGCTCCGAAACCATTACAGGCCATAATGATAGATGCAGCCGCGACTTTCTCTGAAGAGCCATCTGGGCGCACGCAAATTGCGCCTAATGCTTTGCCAGAGTTATCAACAACAATGTCGGTAACCTGAACACCTGTCACAATTGTGATATCTTTTGCAGAAACTGCGGCCTCGAGACGATTGATCAGACCAACGCCAGTTTGTTCAGGCACAGTGTGCATGCGAAGGTTTGTGTGACCTGGATACAGGAAATTATCTAGCACATGAAATGGGATGCCGTAATCATCAGCAAGCCAATCGAGAGTTTTGGGAATTTGCTGAACAATAAGTTGAACATAGGCTGGATCAGCTGTTTTTTTATTTTTTTCCATAATATCAGTATAGAAAATATCTTTACTATCTTGAATAGATTGGTGGTCTTGGGCTTTTGTACCAGCGGCTGGAATTAGGCCAGATGACAATGCAGTTGAGCCTGAAAGCCGTGTTTCACGTTCAGCAACTAAGACAGTAACGCCAGTTTCAGAAGCTGCCAAAGCGGCAGTCAGACCAGCGGCACCACCACCTATGATCAGGCAATCAATTTCAATATCAGCAGAAAACGTGGATGCAACGAGTACGCCTGGCATGTATTATTCGCCTTTAAAAAGTTTTATGGCATCAGAAATGGACATTACTTCTCCAACGGTTGCTAGTGAGGCGATGGAAACATCATGAGTTTCTCTAGAGAAAGCCGCGCAGCCATCTTCCAAAGTGATTGTGTGGAAGTCTCTGACATGGGCATCACGAACCGTTGATGCCACGCCACCGTTGGTTACAATTCCACAAACCATTAAAGTTTTAATACCAGCACGGTTTAAAGCAAAATCGAGACGAGATTGATAAAAGGCTGAATAGGCGACCTTTTCAATAGTAATATCAGCAGGCTGAAGTTCATTAACAAGTGAATGCCCCCAACTTGATGGCATGAAGTCACCTTTGGTTAAAAATGGTCTTAGTTTTTTCAAATGAGTAGAGATGAAAGGCTCGCCATTCTTACCTTGCACAAGAGTGAATTGTGTGGATACGATCCAGCCACCAGCCTTGCGGACTTCAGCAAGCAGGGGTCCAACTTTTGAAGGTAATGCTGCAATGTCTGGGTTCGAGTTCCCTGACCGTCCATAAGCACCTAGAGGGTCCAAAAAATCATTTTGTAAATCCACAATCAGCACAGCTGTTGTTAACGGATCAAACGAATTTTTAGACATTTTATGTTACCTCTTGTTTCATGATGATATTGCCAAAATTGTCAGTTACGGCATATAAGCTTGGATCAATATATATTGTGGCATCGGGTTGAACTAGTAATGCTGGCCCTGAAATTTTACTACCCTCAGGCAATTTTAGGCGCTCGTATATTGCGGCGTCATACCATATACCATTAGCAAATATTTTTTGTTCTGCGATACGACAGGCTTCAACACTTTCGTTACGTGGACCACTTGCCAACATCTTGACATCTATTTGAGGCCGCTTGCCTATGACTGATAGCCTAAGGTTTAGGATCCGAATGGGGATTTCCTTGAGCAGACGACTATAGGATTTGAGGTAGCTTTTTTCAAAGGCGCCACGGATCACATCAATTGTTATCGCGCGGTCATTTACAATCGGCACGGCCACTGCATGGGTTTGACCGAGGTAGAGCATATCCAATTCAATAATGGTCTCAATAGCTTCAATTTTTGCATTGGTTTGCTGAATAATTCCTTCAGCTGAGCTGGTCATCTCAGCAATCAGTTTCTGCAGGTGATCATCATCAAGGGAATTAAGCATGATATTCAAAGTTTGCACTTCATCATGACGTAAATCAGACATGACACAACCCAGCGCAGAGGTTACACCTGGATATCGAGGCACAATTGCTGCCGCTAAACCAATATCTTGCATGAGCGCCCCTGCATGTAGCGCACCACCACCACCAAAAGGCATCGCTACAAATAACTTTGGGTCATGTCCACGTTCAATTGAAATTAGGCGGATGGCACCAGCCATTTTAGAATTAGCTACTTTAACAATAGCTTCAGCGGCATCTTCAACCTTCATTCCAAGTGGGGTGGCAATATGCTTTTTTATAGCCATTACTGCTGCGTCCCGATCAAGGACAGTTAATTTATTACCAATAGGTTTGCGGGCATCAATGCGTCCCAGCACCAGGTTTGCATCAGTTACTGTGGGACGATCATTTCCAAAGCCGTAACAAACAGGTCCAGGATCAGAGCCAGCGCTGTCAGGCCCAATCTCAAGTAACCCAGTCTCATCAATATGAGCAATCGAGCCACCACCTGCACCAATGGTCGACATTTCAATCATAGGTGTCCTGATGACCATACCAAAGTCGATACTAGCCTGTGAAGTCAGTATATTCTTGCCATCAGCAACCAGTGACACATCAAAAGAAGTACCACCCATATCGCAAGTAATAACATTTAAGAATCCAGCTGCGTTCGCAATTTGACGTGCCGCCACCACGCCAGCTGCAGGACCAGAAAGGGCAGTTCGCACTGGGAATGCCTTTGCTGCATCAACTGACATAATGCCACCGTTAGACTGCACGATTAGGATTTCAGAATCGGAATTTTCATTAGCAATGCGATCCTCTAGGCGGGCTAAATAATTCGCCACAACAGGCTGAAGATAAGCATTTAAGCTGGCGGTAGAACAACGTTCAAACTCTCTAATTTCGGGCAAAATTTCTGTCGCCACGCTCACGTAATTATTCGGCCAAACCTGCCGCAAAATTTTTGCAGCTTTTGCCTCATTATTTTTATTAGCGTAGCCATTGATAAAAAATAGGCAAACAGACTCGCAGCCTTGCTCGATCAAATTTTTTGCTGCAGCTTCAATGGAAGCAGGATCAATTTCTTTGGCTACAGTGCCGTCAGCTAAAGTACGTTCAGGGACCTCAAGTCTACATTTGCGTTCAATTACAGGGGTGAATTGCCCCCACAATCCCCAAGTGCTAGGGCGATCGCGGCGGCGCATTTCAAGCACATCACGAAAACCTTCCGTAGTGATAATCCCAGCCTTTGCGCCTTTGCGTTCAAGCAGAGCGTTGGTTGCCACGGTTGTTCCATGGATAATCGTAGAAACTGAGCTTAAATCGCGATTGGTTGCCGCCATAATACCACTTAAAAATCCACTGGATTGGTCACCTTTAGTGGATGGCACTTTTTCAACATGCACTTCACCCAATACTTCATCAAGTGATAGGATATCAGTGAAGGTGCCTCCAACATCTACGCCAATTACGATTGATTTTCTCATTTACTTTCCTTGGAGATATAACCTTGGGCCATGTCATTATCTATAAGATGTTGAAGTCGGTCCGCAGGTTTTCCATAACCGCCACCACCGGGGGTTTCTAGCCTAACCTTTTGGCCTTTACGAAGCTTGATACCTGTTATTTTTGACACTAATGGAGGCGATTTCTTATTGTTTATAGCGTCTTCATCGTCACTGTCATAATAGAACTTATTCACCGCTCCAGGGCCGCCATTAACTACCCCTGGCGGTGGAAATTTACCGCGTTCACCAAATAGGAAAGCCGTTGCGCTTTTTTCCAGCAATTCGATCTCATAAATAGCACCTAAGCCGCCACGATGCTTTCCAGCACCACCAGAATCAGGCCTGAGCGCCCACTGGGTGAAGGCAACAGGGTAGGCTGCTTCAAGAATTTCTAGAGGTGGGATCGTCGCCGTTGAAATAGGCGCATTTCCGTGATTGAGGCCGTCACCTTCAGGATGACCACCGTGACCACCCCCAAAGAACGAAAACATTACCCAGCGACTACCATTTTTGCGATGGCCTGCAATTGAGAGCGCATTAATCGTACCGTATGCACAGCCATTTACCCGTTCGGGCGCAATATGTTCAAATGCTTGAAACAAAACATCAATTAATCTGAGGATAGTTTCGGTGTAACCTCCTACGGGCTTGGGAGCCCTGACGCTTAAAAAGCTATCTTCGGGAATAATGAAATCAACAGGCTGCAAAACCCCTGCGTTTGCAGGCACATCTGTAAAAATATGTTTAAGGGCAACATAGCTCGCTGCAATAGTCGTTGACCGAGAAATGTTCACGGGACCCGCACAAGCAGGGCTGGACCGACTAAAATCTATAATAAGCCGTTCATCTTCAATGGTCATATCAACGGCGAGCCTAAGGGCAACGTCGTTAACACCATCATTGTCAAGAAAGTCTTCAACCGAAATCGTTCCATTTGGTAATGCGGATAAATGGTCACGCATCATACGGTCAGCTCGCATTTTTAACAGACTGAGGGCTTTTTTAATATTATCCTCACCATAATGGTCGAGCAGGTCGTTAAGCCGCTGCTTGCCTAAGTCTAAGGCATTGATTTGTCCATTCATATCGCCATATAGCGAGTTTGGTAGCCGTGAATTTGAAGACAGAATATCAACAATATCAGAGTTCAAGACACCTGCTGAGAAGAGCTTTACTGGTGGGATTAGCATTCCCTCTTGAAAGCACTCAGTGGCTTCTGGGTTGTAATTTCCCGGCACATTACCACCAACATCATGCCAGTGACCAACTGAAGCAAGGTAACAAAAAACTTCACCATTTCGGTAAATTGGCTTTACTAATCTGAAGTCTGATAAATGAGTGCCACCATCATAAGGATCATTAAAAATATAGACATCGCCATCTTCCAGACCACCATCGCGAGTAACTTTATCGATAACCGCCTTCACAGCAAACGCCATGACGCCAACAAAGATTGGCAATCCTGACTTTCCTTGAACAAGAGTTTCCCCCGTAATAGCATCGTAAATGCCATGACTAGCGTCATGGGCTTCGGCGATAATCGGGTTAAATGCAGAACGGAACAAGGTAGCATCCATTTCATCTGCTATCTGTTCAAGTCTACCCTTCAAGATAGCAAGAGTGACGGGGTCCATTTTAATTTCACTCATAGTAAACTAATCGCTTCCTTTGTTTTCATATTTGGCCCCGTGTTTAATTAGTTCGTTAGTGCCTATCAATTTATTTAGACTATCAAAATTATGCATTTTATCTGAGAACGCATCGTTGCTACCATTTGCCAATAAGCCTAAATAATAAGCCTCCATGTGGTAAGAAATTGCCCGCACAGCACCACCTGGAAAGATGGCTATTTTATATCCTAATGCAGCTAAGTCATCAGCAGACAAAATAGGGGTTTTGCCGCCTTCGACCATATTTGCAAGTAGTGGAATTTTGTCAGAAAATTCAACGCAAATTTTCTGCATTTCGTCTAGTGATTGTGGTGCCTCAACGAATAGTACATCTGCCCCGGCGTCTTTGTATGCTCCAGCACGGTCAATAGCCTCAGAAAAACCTTCCACTGCACGCGCATCAGTTCGAGCAATGATTAATGTTTCTTCATTAGCCCTCGCGTCCAAGGCAGCATGAATTTTGCCCACCATTTCCTTAGTACTAATTAGTTTTTTTCCATCCAAATGGCCACATTTTTTTGGGAATGATTGATCCTCAAGTTGGATCGCATCAGCACCAGATCTCTCAAAGCTTCGAACGGTACGCTGGACATTAAGGGCATTACCAAACCCAGTGTCACCGTCAACGATAATTGGCGTATCTATGCGATCAGTGATTGCGGCGATGGTGTCATTTACTTCAGAAACGCTGACAAGTCCGATGTCAGAGGTACCAAACCTGGTATAGGCAAGGCTTGCACCAGACAAGTAAACGGCCTTTGCCCCAGATTGAGTTGCTATGAGGCCAGATAGCGCATCATAAATGCCAGGAGCCAACAGTAATTCATCTCCAGTTATCAAGTTGCGTAAGGTCAAACTGAGGACCCTTCAGTTTGAAAACGTTTTTCAAGGTGAGGAACCAATCCACCGTCTAATATTAACTCTTTTAGAAAACCTGGGAATGGGATCAAGCTAATGGAGGTTGCATCGTCTAAGATCTGCAATTCTGCAGTATCAAAATCAAACTTTACTTTGGCCCCATCCACTAAAGTTGGCATGTCCATCAATACCTCATCTATGGTAAAAACAGGCAAGCCAAGGTTAACGGCATTACGGTAGAAAATTCCCGCAAAACTTGGGGCGATAACTGCTGCTATGCCTAAATATTTTAAAACTTCAGCTGCTTGTTCTCGTGATGATCCTACCCCCATATTGGCATTGGCTAAAATTACGTCACCTTGATTTACTGAATGGGAAAAGTCAGAGCGCACAGCTTCCAGGCAATGCTTAGCGAGCTCAGGTAATGGCGATTTCATATAGTATCCGGGTGCCAGAACATCAGTATCAATAGTACCTTCAAGTCTCCACAGTCGCGGCATCTATTACTCCCCCAGCAAAAGTCTAGGGTCAGTGAGTGTACCAGTGACAGCAGACGCTGCAACGGTATAAGGTGATGCTAAGTAAACTGCTGAAGTCTGTGCACCCATCCGGCCTTTGAAATTGCGTGCGGTGGAAGAAATACAAACTTGATTTTCACCTAAACGATCCTCGCCATAGCCTGCGCAAATACCACATGAATTTGATAGAAACTCAGCCCCTGCATCTTGGAGGACCTGCATAATACCATCATCTTTAGCCCGATTTTGGTCACGCAAGCTCGCTGGAGCAACTTTAAGTGTTATGCCGTTGGCAATGTGCCTGCCTCGCAACACTTTGGCGGCAGCAACAAGGTCGATATATTTTGCTCCTGTGCAGGCGCCAATATAAGCAACATCAAAGCCTATATTGCGAAATTCACTTGCATCATCAGCGTTAGCAGGAGAATGTGGTGCAGCTATTTGTGGTGATAAGTTTGTTGCGTCAAAATTTATAATGTTACTTGGTTTTTCAGCTGTTTCAATTTGAAAGTCACGCCAATTTTCGGGCACTTGACCACCTGCTGCTTCAACATATGCAATAGTTGTTTCATCAGGAGCGATTAGCCCTACCTGCGCGCCAAGTTCGGCTGCCATATTTGATAAAGTCATTCGCTCTTGCATTGGCAGGCTTCGTATTGTTTCACCTGCATATTGGATAGCTTGGTAACGGCCTCCACCCATGCCAATTTTACTGCACATTGCCAACATCATATCTTTTGCTGTGACATATTCAGGTAATTGGTTTTTCCATGACATTAAGATAGTTTCTGGTGTCTGAATCCAAATGGATCCCGTGGCAAGTACGCCAGCCATCTCAGTTGCACCAATCCCAAACATATAAGCGCCAAAGGCACCACCAGTAGGCGAATGACTGTCACCGCCAACGCAAAAAATGCCTGGGGTCAGATGGCCGCGTTCAGGCAAGACAACATGACATATCCCTTGTTCATCGTAAAAATTTTCAATCGATTGATCTTTTACCCACTTTTTGGTCAGTGCCTGAATGGCGCGAGTTTCATCACTGTCGGCGGGGACATAATGGTCAGTGACAACAACAATCTTATTTTTGTCCCAAACCTTGCGATTTAGTCTTTCCAAAATTGGTTTTACCCTGCGTGGCCCACCGGAATCATGGATCATGGCAAGATCAACATCGCAAATAATAATGTCTCCAGCCGTAAGTTTGGATTGACCAGAGGCCTTAGAAAGAAGCTTTTTTGCTAATGTCACCATAAAAAAACCGTAGCATAAAAATACAGCAATACTATAAAATTTTTTTGCCTTAATATATCACCAATATATCAGTCATCTGATAATAATAGAAAATTTAAAGTTGATGATTTGAGGAGAAGGAAAATGCCACTGATTGAATGCACCTTAATAGAAGGATATAGTCCTACCACTCGCCGTTTGGTGTCAGAGCGCATTACTGATGCTGCTTGTTCGGCTATTGGCGCATCGCCTGAATTTGTGACTGTCACTATCAAGGAAGTGGCACAAGAAAATTATATGCGGGGTCGAAGCCAAAAAATACCAGCGCCCGCTCCAATCCAGCCAGATGAGATAGTAAGGCAGTTTTTATCCTCAATGCAAAACCGTAAGCTTGATGATGCACAGAAATGGCTTGCTGACGGGGCTGAAATGGTGTTCCCGGGCGGTAAACGTTTTACGGCCCTCACGGAGGTCGTAGATTGGGCGAAGACCCGATATCAATCAGTTATGAAAAAATTTGAACAGGTTGAAACCTCTTTCAATGGCAAAAATGCTACGGTATATTGCCATGGAACCTTGCAAGGCGTTTGGCTGGATGGAACAAATTTTGATGGTATTCGCTTCATTGATAAATTTTTGATAAGTGATTGCAAAATCATGCATCAAGAAGTCTGGAATGACTTGGTTGAAGCGCGGGGGTCCAGACTTTGAAAGATAGCAAATTCAAATCAATGGTAATAAGCTACTTTCATGGTGTTGATCACGAAGATCTACCATTATTGCTTAGCACGCTCAGTGTGCACTGCGTATTTTCAATTGAAACTCATGATATAAAACTCATTGGTCATGAGGCTATTACGGGTATGTTTCACCGCCTCTGGTCAAACCATAAGTGGGTTCGCCATGACCAATTCTCATTTGTCGAAAATGTAGAAAGTAGCACTATCGCTGTCCGTTTCAGAGTTACTAATCAGCTGCACGATGGCCAGCTTGTTTATAAATCAAACTGCAACTTTTTTACAGGCGAAGGTAATAAATTTAAAGAGGTTCGAGTTTATATGGCTGGCGAGAATACATTGGATCATGCCAATCAGACTTAATGGTCAAATTCGCCAGCTGTCTTCATCATGGCATGAAGCATCTCGTCACGTGGCGCTGGCGACTTTGGGTAACCGTGGCTGCTATGGCTAAGTCCTAAGCCAAGTAGAGCTTCAACAAGCTTATAGGTAAGGGGGCCAGGGTTAATCACGGGCACATCCAGCGCACTGGCGAGGTAGGCATGTGCTTGGTGCATGGTAGTTGAACCTAGTAAGATAACATCTGCACCGTCTTCATCAATAGCTTGCCGAGCAGAGGCTTCTAACAAAGGAAAAATATCATCTTCTTTTCCATCAAGTAGGGTTTGATTGTCAGGGGCAACGTTAATAGACCGCACTGACGCTAAGTTTGCGTGGATTCCTAGATCATTTACTGTCTTCTTATAAAGATGTTCCCATTTCTGCCACATGGTAATTATTGAAAATCGATGGCCAAGCATCATAGCTGTCAACATAGAGGCTCTACCCGGACCAACGACAGGAATAGAAAGTGATGAACGCAAAGCGGCGACGCCTGAATCACTCATCGTATCGATACATACAGCGTCAAACCCGTCTAATTCTGCCGTTAAGCCGGCTTCGAGAATAGCAATATCAGCAAGCACCATATCAGCTTCAGAGACATAATTTTTTGGTCCCGCTTTGACTGGACGAAATGTGAACTCCATTTCATTAGAAAGTTGAACAGACTTAAGTTGTTGTTTGCGCATGGCCAGATTTTGATTGGACATGGGAAAGGGAACAATAACTAAAATTTGCTTCATATTCTCACCTGACTGTGTAAGCGTTGATCTAATTTTATGTTTTTAGGACGTCACTAATGATAACACTTGTCAATAGAAGCCTCTTTATCAGTGGCGCTGGAACAGGGATTGGCCTTGCGACCGCCCGCCTTGCCCATAGCCTTGGTGCAATGGTCTCTGGCACTGTCTTTAGTGATGACCAGATTACAAATCTGGATGGCATAATCCCTGTAGAGCGTTGTTTTATTATGGATGTTACTGATGCATTCGCCTTGGAAAGTGCAGTGTCTCAGGCGGCCTCTGCCTGCGGTGGTATTGATGGTGTGATGGCGTCGGCTGGCATCATCAAATTATTGACTAGCGAAGAGACCAACCCAGATGATTGGGCGCGGATCCTTGATGTGAATTTGACTGCCAGTTTTAACCTTGCACGATTTACTATTCCATATTTACGAAAACGCACACCAGGGTCAATTGTGATGATCTCCAGTCAGATAGGGCTCGTTGGACATCGTAATGCGGCGGCGTATGCGGCATCTAAATCAGCTATTAACGGTTTGGCGCGCTCGATGGCACTAGAACTTGCAGGCGCAAACATTCGGGTTAATGCGATTGCTCCAGGCCCAATCGCAACAGACATGACTGCTGAGACCCGGGCTAATGAGGACAGGTCCAATGCTTTGCTGAAGGGAATTCCTCTTGGGCGGTTCGGTAAGGCAAAAGAGATTGCCAACCTTGCTGCATTTTTAATTTCGGATGCATCTTCATTTATTACTGGGCAAGTAATCGTAGCTGATGGTGGGTTTACAGCGCAATAATCATAGGCCCAAATATGATTTTTTTAAATTGCTATTTTCTTTTAACTCATCTGCACGACCTGACAAACTGACAGTGCCTCCTTCAAGGACATAGGCGCGGTCTGCAATGGCAAGTGATTGAATTACATTCTGTTCAACTAGAATGATGGACAAGCCGTCATCGTTGATTTTCTTGATCAAAGTAAACATTTGTTCCACTAGAAGGGGCGAAAGGCCTAGTGAAGGCTCATCAAGCAAAAGGATGCGCGGATCGCTCATCAAGCCGCGACCAATTGCAACCATTTGCTGCTCTCCACCTGAAAGTGTTCCTGCGGTTTGGCGAATTCGTTCCTTAAGCTTAGGAAAAATCTCCAGTACTCGCTCAAGATTGGTTGCGCGGTTAGGCTTGCCACGGCGGTAACTGCCCAGCTCAAGGTTATCTCTTACTGATAGGTTTGGGAACAGCTTGCGTCCCTCAGGGACATGGATGAGCCCCATTTCGACGATCTCGACTGGATCACGGCCTGAAATAAGCACATTATCAAAATAAATCTCACCTGATGTTGGTTTGATAAGTCCAGACAATGTGTTGTTGAGTGTTGTTTTGCCAACCCCGTTACTGCCTAAAACAGCAACAATTTCTCCGGTGCTAATTTCTATGGTCACATCACGTAGGACGTTAACTAAGTCATAGCCAGCATGTAACCCATTGACCTTGATCATGACTTGCTCCCGTTTGCCATCATCTTAGCAGCTCCGTGCCCAAGATAAGCTTCGATAACTACGGGATCTGAAGCTACAGACTTAGGCGTGCCTTGGGCAATCAATTTACCATCGTTCAAAACATAGGTTCGGTCCGAAAGATTAACCACGGCCTTCATTACATGTTCAATCAAAAAAATAGTAACGCCATTGTCTCGGATGCCTTTGATTACTTCCACAATCTCATCAATTTCAGTTGGGTTTAGGCCAGCCATGACTTCATCAAGCAATAACAGTTTAGGATTGGTTGCTAATGCACGGGCAAGCTCAAGCCGCTTACGCGCTGCAACTGTCAATCCGTCAGCTGTCTGATACAATAGAGATGTCATTCCAACAATGTCAGCAACACGTTCAGCATTCAATTGTGCAATGTTTTTGTCGCTGGTTATAGAATACGCACCAACCATGATATTCTCAAGTGTGTTCAAGGTTGCAAACGGTTGAGTGATTTGAAACGTCCGGACCATGCCTTGCTGGCATATTTTATGCGATTTCAGGTTGATGATGGAACGTCCATCAAGATTAACAGCACCTTCATCAGGTTTTAAGAACCCTGAAATGCTGGCAAATACTGTCGTCTTACCGGCGCCATTTGGCCCAATGAGCGACACGATCTCTCCTTTTGCAACAGCAAGGTCAACAGCCGATACCGCAAGAAGTCCACCAAATCGTTTGGTGAGGCCTTTTACCTCAAGCATCATTGTCATCCTTTTTCTTGCGCTTCTTACGGAACAGGCCAACCAGCCCGTTTGGAAGAAAAGAGATAATCAAGATCAGAATAAAGCCATAGACTATTAAGCTAACTCCAGGTGTGTCAATAAAGTGACGGGCAAATTCATTCACGGTATGCAGAAAGAACGAGCCAACGAGCGGCCCAAAGACTGTACCCATACCACCAACAATAGTTACGAGCAGCATTTCAACAGAAAGCGCAATCGAATAGGAAATTGGCGGATCGATATAAAGGTATTTCTGAGCATAAAACGTACCTGCTGCCCCTCCCATGCCACCCATAATCATAATCGCGTAGACCTTGCATTTGAGTGTATCAATTCCAAGTGCCTCTGCCGCGTCTTCATTTTCCCGGATGGCAACAAGCTGCGCCCCAAAACGAGAGCGTTCAAGCCACATAGCAATCGCAAGCGAGATAACTAAAAGGACTAATGAGAAGTAATAAAATCCTGTGGGCGAATTAAATTGGAGATTATGAAGCCCTGGTGCATATGTTAAAAACAAACCTACGCCACCGCCTGTGAATTCGACTGAATTTGCCAAAACCCGTAATAGTTCTGCAAAGGCAAGTGTGATAAGGGCGAAGTAAGATCCTCGCAATCCTGACCTGAAACTTAGATAACCAACAATTAATCCAAGAAAAGCTCCCATGAAAATTGCTGCAAAAATGCCAATTATTGGAGGCACACCAAAACTGGTTAATAATATCGATGAAGTATAAGCGCCAGTACCAAAGAACATCACTCCACCAAAGGAAAACTGTCCAGCATAGCCACCCAGAATGTTCCATGACTGTCCAATATAAGCGGTGAAGAAGATCAAGGTCAGGACATCAAGCTGAAACTTGCTGGAAATAACAACGGGCGCAAGAGCCGCGCTAAATAAACCAAACAATATTAGTAATACAGTTTTTAGGGAGAATGTCATACTTTGCTCCCAAAGATCCCAGTTGGCCTAAAGATAAGAATAAGTATGAAAATCAGAGAAATTCCTACTTGCCCCAGGCTTTCGCCCAAGATTAATCCGCCAACAGACTCCGTAATTCCAATAATAAATCCACCTAATAAAGCACCAACAATACTGCCCATTCCGCCCAGTACGACAATAGTAAAGGCAACTATTACGAAGATATTACCGGTGTAAGGGTCAACATAGAAAATAGGCAGCAACATACACCCTGCAGCTCCCAAACAGGCGACTCCGATACCAAAGGTGACAGCAAACACATGTTCGACATCAATACCAACAAGCCGAGCGCCTTCTCGCTGCTTCGCAACTGCGCGAATGGCTTTACCAAGGTCTGTGAGGGTCATCAACATCCATAGCAATAAGCAGATCGCCAATGATGCTACAAAGGAAATTACCTTGGGGTAGCTTAGATATAGAAATCCAAGATCAAACGCTTCGTAACTGTATGCGAGGCTTATCGTTTGTTGGTCCCCAGTAAAAAAGACTAGAGCAGAATTTTCAAGAATAATGGACAGTCCAAGGGTAATAAGTAGAATATTTTGATCACGGCCTCCCGACAGTTTACCTATTCCCCAGCGGTAAATCGTATAGCCGAAGACGAAGCCTGCGGGTGTGACTATTAAGATTGCAACATAAGGATCAATATTTAAAATTTTAAAGAGAAAATATGCCATATACATCGCCAACATTAACATGGCGCCATGCGCAAAATTAATAATATGTAATACGCCATAAATAAGCGTTAGACCGAGGGCAACCAGAGCATAAATAGCCCCAAACATAAGCCCATTTATAATGCCTGCTGGAAACAATGATAGCACTTCTAAGAACATTTTTTGACTTTTCTAAATGAAGAAATATTAAACAAGGCAGCTCCAAGGAAACCTTGGAGCTGCCAAAATTAGAATTTATAAGTTATTTTAGCTGCGGGGGAATATCGCACTTGCAGATGCGTAAGACGCTGGAGCAATGACTTCTACATCGCCCTTCTGAGCTTGAATAGCAACCGCACGTGAGCCCATGTTCTGGCCATTGACCATCTTAGTTGGACCATATGGCATGAAATCAACGTTAAGAGTTGAACTTGCAAGTGCTGCATTGACCGCATCGTTATCTGTTGACCCAGCACGTTCAAAGCCATCAACAAGGAACAGAATAGACATATAAGCACAATAGACTTCGAACGTGAAATATTTGCCATCAGCCTCAGTACGCGTGCGCATGGCCTGACCAGAAGCAGAGCTCGGGTCATACCAGTGGTTCACATCAATCATATTTTCAGCAATTTGTGGCATTTCTTCAACAAACTTAAAGTTGAAGCCACCGCCAAGAACAGAATAACTAGCCATGAAATCAACACGTTGTTGACGCAATGTTTTTGCAAGCAAAACATATTCGCCTGGATAGTTTATTGGCATGATGATGTCAGGCTTAGCCGCTTTCAGCCGTAGGGCTATATTGTCAAAGTTACGCGTAGGGTTTGCGTGTTTGATAGTCTCGATTACTGTCAAGCCATGCTTGGCAAGTGCTTCCGTGACAAGCTTCGCTGTACCTGTCCCAAATTCAGACTCTTCATGAACAATAGCAACTGTCTTTGCGGGAGATCCTGCAGCCTTGTTGATTTCAGCAAGATTGACTGAAGCATCAGATGCAATTCTCCCATAGCCATCTGCCATGCGGAAGACGTTTGGAAGGTCACGCTGAACTAATTTATCCGAAACTCCTACATCAACAGAAAATGGAATGTTGTATTTCGCCGCTGTCGCTGAGGCCGCAAGGCCAACTGCAGACTGATAACAGCCTTGAATGGCATTTACTCCGGCTTCATTCATTTTTTCGACTTCTGCAGCACCTATTTCAGGCTTTGCTTGTGAGTCACCAAGAATTGCTTCAACAGGGGCACCACCCATGGATTTAATTCCACCTGCAGCATTAACATCTGCAATCGCCAATTGCGCACCATAGCGAAGCTGTGCTGCTGGATAAGCTGCCCAACCTGTAGCCGGATGAATAAGACCGATTTTTACAGCACTAGCTGCTTTGGCAATATGTGGAATTGATAAGCCTGCAGAGGCTAGCGCAAATGTGGCTGAAGCGCTGCCAATAAATTGCCGACGAGAACCAGCAAACAACTTGGGTGATTTAGTCATTAGATACTCCTATGGGTTGAACATTATATTTATTTATAAAGTTTTATTGCTTAATTGTTTTAGTTAAGACGCAAAGGGCTTCCTGTGTCCAAGAAAAAATGACATATTTTTTTTTATGTTAAAATCAAATTTTATATTTAGAATACTTTCATGATTAAACATCTTGACATTTTTTCAGCTTTTATCGCTCAGACTAGATTTAGTGATATTCCAGATGACACTGTGTCTAGGGCAAAGTTGATCATAGCTGACTGCGTTGGTGCTATTGTTGGTGGCAGTGCTGAACCAGAAATATTAGCTTTTACTGATTCAATTAACTCTTCAGGAACTTCGCGTATTTTGGGTAGTTCAAATTTAACTGACCCACAAACTGCAAGCCTCATTAATGGTACTGCCGGCACAGTACTGGAAATGGATGAGGGGCACCAGTTTGCTCGTGGCCATCCCGGCATGCATGTTTTTCCCGCTTTACTTGCAGCAACGGAGGGCACAACTGAGTTAGTTTCTGGAAAAGATTTTTTAACTGCGTTCATCGTTGGTTACGACATAGCTGCGCGGATCGGGCTTGCAACTTCTCTTAACGCCAATATGCACCCTCATGGGACTTGGGGCGTGATTGGTGCTGCAGCAGCACTTGGAGCGCTGAATAGGCTTGATGAGGTACAATTAGCTGAACTGCTTAATATTGCGTCAAGCTTAACGTTAGCAACTAGCAGAAAGACCATGCTGGAAGGTGGAACAGTCCGCAACGCTTATACTGGTGTCGCTAACCAAATGAGCCATACGGCGCACAAGTTGTTGATGGCAGGCTTTACTGGTGAACTAGATGGGATTGGATCTGTGTTTGGTGGCGTCGTGTCATCAGGTTTTGATGTTGAGGCCGCACTAGAAAGCATAGGTAAACGATTTGAGGTAGACAGAAATTATTTCAAATTGCACGCATGTTGTCGATACAACCACGCTGCGCTAGACGCATTATGGATATTGCTTGATAAGCATCCTGAGCTGCAGAGCCCCGGTCAAATAGACCGCATTCATGTTGAGAGTTATTTTCTTGCCGCAGAATTAGATGACCAGAAGCCACGAAATATGCTGGCGGCCAGGTTTTCTATTCCCTTCGCAATAGCCACGACGTTGATCAACCGATCATCAAAAGTACATAGCTTCACTGGAAATGCCCTGACAGATCCAGCGACATTGGCTTTAGCTGCAAAGACCAGCATTGCTGAAAGTAGTTTTATGTCAGCGCAATTGCCTGATTTTCGACCGGCAGAGGTGAGCATTACCATGAAGAACGGTCAAAATTTTAAGGCTGGGGTCAAGACTAATCGTGGTGACTGGCAGGATCCATATGATAATGCACAATTAAAAGAAAAATACATAAGCCTAACAGCTCGGAGGTGGAGCGCTAAAACAAGCAATACTGTTTATCATAATATCTTTGCGTTGGACAGGTTTTCAAATGTTACATTGGCTTTTGATGGATGATTTTAAAATGATTGTATCGGTCATGAAGGTAGGGTTCTGAAGCTGTTCAAAGCGCCGTTCAGGTAAATCTAACAGCATGTCACTGGACGAGTGGGCCTTATAGATGCTGGTAACAAGCATTTGAAAGGGGCTATCCGTGTGGCGCCACGGTGATATAGTAAAATGATGTATAATATCCAGTCAGAAAGTGATACTCCGCAGGACCTTCAAGTTCCAGTCGCCATACTTGGTTGTGGCTTAATTGGTATTAGTTGGACAGCCTTGTTTTTGCATCATGGTATAAATGTGCATGCCTGGGATCCCAATGCTGCAGCGCGCAACGCGCTTTCTGAGAAGGTTAAGGCTCCAATGTCCCAACTGTCTGATATGGGCCCTCCGGCGGTCACCTTGGGTAGTTTGAGCGTATTTACGGAGATGTCTGCTGCTCTTGATGGTGTCATGTTTGTGCAAGAAAGTGCGCCAGAGGTGATAGATCTGAAGCACGAGATTTATGATAATTTTGAGCATAGCGCGGACTCCGATGCTCTGATTGCCTCCAGCGCCTCTGGTCTCTCTTGGTCTAGCCTAAGTGCTAAAATGAGCGCACCAGAGCGGCTACTCACCGCTCACCCCTTCAACCCACCACACCTTGTGCCATTGGTAGAGATGTATAGTCCGTTAGATGCGGTCTTAGATCGAGCTGAACGCATATATTGTCAAATTGGTAGGGTACCCGTCCGCATGAAGCGGGAGGCAACTGGGCATATTGCCAATCGTCTGGCCTCGGCTCTGTGGCGTGAAGCGGTCAATATTGTAGTGGAAGGCATTGCTGATGTGGAGGCGGTAGATCTGGCGTTAGTGAATGGCCCGGGTCTGCGTTGGGCAGTCGCTGGTGCGCACATGACCTATCATCTGGGTGGGGGCGAGGGTGGAATGGCTCAATATCTCAGGCATTTGGGGCCCAGCCAAGAAAGCCGTTGGGAAGATCTTGGCAGTCCGACCCTAACTCCAGAGGTCTGCGCTAAACTGATTTCTGGTGTGGAGGCGGAGGCTAAAGGTCAAAGTATAAAAGAATTGGAAAAAGCTCGTGATGCCGGATTAATGCGCCTATTGGCTGCACGGGATGGCAAAGTTTAGATTGCCATTGACCAAAAGATGCAGCTAGCCGAGTTCGCGCCTCTGCGGTCTAACAAGGTGGCAGAACAGGCGCTGGCTGAAAACCATGTGGACTTGACGTACTGATGTACATTCAGTCGCGTAAATACCATAAAAAAGTTGATATTTAATTATAAAAATCTCTCGTTATCGACATAAGAAAAGCTTTAACTATTTACTAAACTACATCTCGGAGACATACCGATCCACGACGCTACCATGGGTCAGCACACCGTATGGCATGGAGGCCATAATTTTGCCAAAAGAACAAATACTGGAAGTAGATCTTTTTATTATAGGCGGCGGTATTAATGGCTGTGGTATTGCTCGTGACGCAGCGGGTCGTGGACTGTCTGTGGTGCTGGCGGAAATGAACGACCTAGCATCCGCGACATCTTCAGCCTCGACTAAGTTGTTTCATGGTGGGCTGCGCTATCTAGAATTTTTTGAAGTCCGCCTAGTGCGCGAAGCTCTGAAAGAGCGGGAAATATTACTACGGGCGATGCCACACATAAGTTGGCCAATGCGCTTTGTATTACCATACCACAAGGACATGCGGTTTGAAGGTGACACGCCTACATCAAAGATTCTGAGCTTTGCTATGCCTTGGATGCGCGGCCGCAGACCGGCCTGGCTGATCCGCTTTGGGCTCTTCCTTTATGACAATCTGGGTGGGCGTAAAATCCTGCCCGGAACGACAACAGTTGACCTGAGCGCTGATCCGGTTGGTAAACCGCTGCAAGATCGCTTTGCCAAAGCATTTGAATACTCCGACTGCTGGATAGAGGATTCTCGTCTGGTTGTGTTGAATGCGCGTGATGCCCAGGAGCGTGGCGCACAGATTATGACCCATAGCAAGGTTTTGTTGGCTGAGCGTGTCGATGATGTTTGGCATATCACCACTGAAGAGCAGAGTACAAAAAAGACTAAGCTCACGATCGCTCGGATGCTGGTTAATGCCGGTGGGCCTTGGGCTGAAGACATCATTCGTAACACCGCAAGGATTAACTCGTCTGATGTTCTGCGCTTGGTGCGTGGCAGTCATATTGTGACGCGAAAACTGTTTGATCATGACAAATGTTATTTTTTTCAGGGTGAAGATGGTCGGATCGTTTTTGCTATTCCATATGAGAATGACTTCACCTTGATTGGGACGACAGATTTAGATCATGAAGCCGCATCAATAAAACCAGAATGTAGTGAGGCTGAAGCTGATTACCTTAGGACCTTCGCATCGAGTTATTTTAAACAGCCTATCGGCAAGGACGATGTCGTCTGGACCTATTCTGGAGTGCGGCCGCTATATAATGATGGTGCCAGGTCGGCGACGGCAGCGACACGTGATTATGTTCTTACAATAAATAAAGGGGACGGTGCTGCCCCTTTATTAAACATTTTTGGTGGCAAAATTACCACCTACCGCAAACTAGCTGAGGCCGCTCTGGCCAAGATTATTCCGTTTTTCCCTAAAGCTGGCCCAAATTGGACTGCTGGGGTCAGCCTTCCTGGGGGTGATTTCCCGGTTGATGGTGTGGGAGCTTTGATCCAGGATTTACGCCAAAACTATCCGTTTTTAGATGAATTCTGGGCTCGGCGTCTGGTAAAGGCTTACGGTACTGACGCCCGCCTGATACTTGGTGATGCCAAATCAACAGGAGATATGGGCAAAGGATTTGCTGGCACCCTGACTGAGCGTGAGATCGTCTGGTTGATGGAAAAAGAATACGCTTGCACAGCGCAGGATGTGGTTTGGCGACGCTCACGCTTGGGGCTTCGGATGAGCAAGGCTGAAGTTGCCGAGCTTGAGGTTTGGATGAAAGTTGCGCGCAGAGGATAGGATACTTCCAACTAGCCAAACAATCTGAAATGTGTGTCACAAAACTTTGTCCATTATGCCTATTTATACTATTGATTTCATGAGATTTTTCAAAAATGTGTTCCACAAATTTGATTAGAGCTTGATTGCTATTTTTCAATTCAATATAGTTAACATGTTAAATGAAAAAGTGAGTGGAAACATGCCAAACCAAAATCAATATATGCACCAATCTATTGCGCAAGCAGTTAGTGATCATGAAATTGATACCATTTTTGGGTTAGTTGGTGACGCCAATCTTTTCATTGTAAACCATTTTGTCAGTGAGTGTGGGGGTACACTCGTTCCTGCGGCGCATGAAGGAGGCACTGTTCTAATGGCGCAGGCCTACACTCAAGTTACAAAGCAAGTTGGTGTTGCGACAGTAACGCAAGGACCGGGTTTAACTAATTGCGTAACTGCGTTGAGAGAAGGAGTAGTCGCCCGTCGCCCAATGATACTTTTGTGCGGCGATACTCCAGTAACGGCCTCCTTTCATCCGCAAAATATTGATCAACGTGAAGTGGTTAAGGCAACTGGCGCAGGATTTGAACAAGTTCAGTCCCCCGACACTGCATCACGTGATGTTGCAAGAGCAATTTATCGTGCGCGCATGGAAAAGCGCCCAATTGTTGTGAACATTCCTTCTGACTATATGTGGGCTGAAATCGTACATAAAAAGGTTGTTTTTTCGTTTAATGAATCGCCAACAGTAATCACTGAGGGATCGGTACACGAAGAAGCCATTGGTATGATTATTTCAGCTAAGCGGCCATTAATTTTAGCAGGAGCGGGAGCGGTTACTGCTAAAGATAAACTGATTGCTCTCGCCGAAAGGATGGAGGCGCCTCTTGCAACTACACTAAAAGGTACGGGTCTCTTTGCTGGCCACCCAAACAATATTGGTTATTTTGGCACGCTCAGTACTGCTGAAGCCTATGATGTAATGGGGGCTGCTGATTGTGTGATCGTCTTTGGTGCTTGGATGCACTTCTTCACAACGGATAAAGGAGAACTTCTTAAGGGAAAGCGTGTTATTCAGATCAATAATAATGCGTCTGACATTGGTACTTTTTACCAGCCTGATGCTGTCTTGATTGCTGATGCGGGCAAGACTGCTGAGAATATTCTCTATTGGCTAGATGAGGCAGAAGTCTCTCCATCAGGATTTTCCAAAGAATTACCATCTCATGATATCTCAAAGTATCCAAAAGGTGATCCAAAAAACTCTGTTGATGGCTTTATAAACTTTGAATACGCTTTGGATCGATTGAACGAAACACTCCCTGAAAATCGGATTATGCTGACTGATGGAGGTCGCTATATTACCGAGGTTTGGTGTCGTGTGAATGTACCAGACCCTAACAGCTTTCACATGAGTGACAACTTTGCTGCCATTGGCCAGGGAATGCAGCAGGCAATTGGTGCTGCGTATGGTGACCCAACACGGCCTGTTGTTCTTTTTACAGGAGACGGGGGGTTCATGATGGGTGGACTGAATGAGTTTAACACTGCTGTCCGCACAAACTGTAATTTGATTGTAATTATCTGTAACGACTCTGCTTATGGGGCTGAACATATTCAAATGTTGGACCGAAAAATGGATCCCTCCCTTACAGAGTTTAACTGGCCAAGTTTTGCAGAAGTTGCGAAGTCTCTTGGTGGAGAAGGTGTTGAAGTAACTTCTCCCAAAGAATTAGAAGTCGCGATCGAAGCTATTCACGCACGAAAGGGTCCAATAATCGTAGAGCTTAAATTGGATTCAAATAACGTACCGCGCATGCGTTTGTAAAAACGCTTTCTGGACCATCTTTACGCCCGATGTAAGCGTTAAGTGAATGTTTAATTCTCAAAACTACTTATTAAAATTAGTACATTAAAGACGGTAGGAACAATGAGAGGGCAGGGATCGTAGTTAATAATAGCAGCCTAATGATATCTGCCACCCAAAAGGGTGTTACGCCTTTAAAGATAGTTGACACTGAAACATCTTTAACAACCCCTTTAAGAACAAATACATTTAAGCCAATTGGTGGTGTTATTAAACTGATTTCAGTTACTACCACGACTAAAATTCCAAACCAGATAAGATCAAAACCTAATTGCTGCACTAAAGGAGCGAATATGGGAACAGTTAAAAGTATCATTGACATAGACTCAAATACACAACCCAAAAGGAGATAAATTAATAGAATAATAAATATTACTGCAATTCCTGATAGCTCAAATGAGTTAATAATACCCATTAATACGTCGGGCAAACCGGCTCGGTTTAAAAAATTTGAAAACATAGAGGCACCAAAAAGTAGCGCAAATAATTTTGCTGCTAATAGTGCTGCCTCTCGGCCCACTTCCATCAGAATTTTGCTGCTCAAGGCGCCCTTGAAATAAGTAATTAATAAGGCGCCTGCCGCCCCCATTCCGGCAGCTTCAGTAGCAGAAAATAATCCTATATAGATACCGCCAATAACAAATATGAAAAGAGTTAAGGTGGTCCAAACATCTTTAAGTGCCACAAGCCTTTCTTTCCAATTCGTGCGTTCACCAGCGGGCCCCAGTGTCGCATCTCTGGTTACTACAAACTTTACGGCCAAAGTATAAAATAAGATCCCAATAAAGCCTGGTATGAAGCCAGCCATAAACAATTTTCCAATTGATTGCTCTGTCAGCAGGCCGTAAATAACTAAAATCACACTTGGTGGAATTAGAATTCCCAAAGTTCCTCCAGCGGCTATTGATGCAGTAGCTAAAGAGTCCGCATATTTGTATCGTCGCATCTCAGGCATTGCCACTTTTGACATGGTTGCAGCCGTTGCGATTGAAGACCCTGAAATTGCGGAAAACATTCCACAGGCGACAACTGTAGACATAGCTAGTCCACCTTTTTTATCACCCAGAAATGCATATGCTGCCCGATAAAGCTGCTTGGCCATTCCACCTTTTTCAACCAGCAATCCCATTAAAATAAAAAGTGGCAAAACGGATAAAGAGTATGATTGCCCTAAATCCATGACGAGACGGCCTAAGTTTGAGACGGAGGCTCTATATCCTGAGATTTCGCCAAACCCAATTACGCCAACTAAACCCATGGCTAAAGCTAATGGGAGCCGCAAAAATGCTAAAATTAAAATTGCGGCAAAGCCAATGAGAGAAATTGATAGTGGATCCATTAGTTAGCCTGTACTGATGCTTCGGCGCTTAAGCCTGGTTTTAAAACCACTAAGAGCAGTCGAAGTCCTATTAAAAGTGAAGTAAAAAATAACGATAAAGCTATAAAGGTTTCAACAACAAATCTTGGCGCAAAATCACTTGTTCCATAAGAAATAAATGACGGCATTAAAATATACTCGTAAGTGTCACCATCTTCCAAGGACCGCATGGCATAAAACATTGTTTTATCTGCAACTATCCAGAGACTATATGCAGAAACAGTTAAAAAGATGATACTTAAAATCCAGCCTAAATAACCTTTTTGAAATATTGGAAATAAATCCACGACAATGTGTTCATGTCGAAAAAACATTACCGGTAGGGACAAAAATATGACACCAGCCATACTTACTTGCACTATTTCGGATCCACCATAGAGCGGAGCATTTAAAAAATAACGCCCAACTACATCGATACAGGTGACCAGCACCATTCCAAATAATACCAATGCAGCTAAGCTTGAAATAAAACGACTAACCCAAAGGGCTAGCCGTTCTAATGTGTTTATAAATAAAATCATAGTTATTGATATAACCTTAATTTCCAGATTCTATGCCTACTTGCTCTATGAAGTAAGCAAGAGCCGCTGCACCATCAACACCTTTTGAAGTAACCTTTTCCAAAACGTCTGTAGTTACACCTGCGGTAGCATTTTTGTAGTAAGCTCGCTCGGCCTCACTTGCGATAGTCAATTCATGACCGGATGCTGCAGCTGCAGCTGCTCCAACACTATCAGCGTCGTCCCAGAACCAACCGACTGTCCGTGCTAAGTTCACGCCACGCATATCATCGACACAACCACGTTGTTTTGCGTCTAGGTCATTGTAAGTGTCGCTGTTCATAATTAGCCCAAATGCGGTCGTATACATACCATCTGGATTTTGTAGGGAGAATTTAGCGAGCTCTGCAATTTTAAACGCGTGCATTGTTTCGAATGGGAAGAAAACACCATCTGCTACACCGCCAGAAATTATCTCATAAACCTTAGGCGCTGGTGCACCTACGCCAGCAACTCCTAATGCTGTTCCGATGGCATTGGCAACGCCACCACCAATACGCATTTTAACACCTTCCAACTCTTTGTAGGAAGTAACTTTATTCACAGTATTAGCCATACCGGGTCCGTGAGTGTAATTTGCTAATATTTCAACACCTTTTGCTTCACCTGCAGACGCAAAAAATTTCTCATGCGTTTTTTGGAAAGCAACAGATTTTTGGCGAGCGTTTCCAGGTATGCCTGGCAATTCAGCAATCATAGTATTTACAAATTTTCCAGGTGTGTAGCCATATACGATCCAAGACATATCAGCGACACCATCACGAACTGTATCGTACATTGCTGGTGGTGGCGCCATGCCATATTCCACTTTCATACTTAAAGAACCACCTGTGCAACTTTGTAGTTGACTACTCATCCATGGAAATACGTTCTCGTTCATAGTGTGAAATGGAGCGGCCCAAGAGGCTACCGTTAAAACTTTTTCAGCTGACGCCGAAGTTGCTACAAACCCGATACTTGTTGCAATAGCTCCAAGGCTCATTATTAATTTACTGTACTTCATATTCATCCCCTCTACTGATGTTTACGATGTGAAAATCCACTCGCTTTTTTGTTACTGTCTGACAGACTGCACAATTAATGATGAATCGCTAGACTAAAATTTAAAAATTTGAATTAAAACTTAAACTTAACCTCAAACAGCTCATAAATTAATTAAATATTGGCACAATTTTTTGGTGTTTTTTGTAAAACTTTTTAAACTTCTCGTTTGAGGCGATGCTTTAGCGCAAGAATTCTGTCGCTAATTATTTGTCTAACATTACCGTCTCGCGGCATATCAGCCAGTTTAGTTAACAAAATATCTTGCGGCAATGCTCTGCGCTTCCAGGTTAGTTGCCTTAAAATTGTCTCAGCTGGTTCCGGCAAAACATCTGGAATTGGAAACTCATTCAAAGTGGCCCAAACCCCAGTCCATAAACGGCCAACCGTCCACGGGTTATAGCCCCCGCCGCCTAAGACCAACAGGCGCGGAGCCATGGTCTTTAACGCCGATACAGTTTGCCAGTGTGCATTATTTGATAGCGCCAGTCCAGACAGTGGGTCTTCCAAAACAGCGTCAGCACCGCATTGTAATACAATTGCCTGTGGCTGGTGATTTAGTACGGCAGGCAGAATTATTTCCTCAAGAACTGCGCGAAATTCGCTATCATTGGTGTCTTTTGGCAGGGGTATATTTAATGCGACTCCCTCTGCATGATCCTCTATTGCTCCACTAAACGGCCAACGTCGTTCCTCATGTGTTGAGACAAGTAGCATACCAGAAGCTCCTGTAAGAGCTGCTTCAACGCCGTCACAGTGATGCGCATCGATATCTACATAGGCAATTCGCTCAAGGCCCTGACGAAACAGCGCTTTTATAGCCAATACTGGATCATTCAAGTAGCAAAACCCATTTGCCCGATCAGGCATACCATGGTGAGTTCCACCCCCAGGGTTATATACAATCCCACCTTCTTTTAGTAAATCTGTCGCTAACAGACTGCCTCCCACTGCGGTGGCTGGTCGTCGAAACATTTCAGGAAAGACAGGGTTTGAAATCGTGCCGATATTATATAACTCTCGCTCCTTATCTGAAACTTGTCCTGACGCCTCAGCAGCCTGAAGCGCTGCAAGATACTGCGGCGTATGGAATACTTCTAATGCCGCCAGTTTAGCGCGTGGACTGCGACGATACTGTGCCTCAGGCAACCAACCAAGTGCATTACATAAGTCGATTACGGTGGGAACCCTTGGAATGGACAGTGGATGATTGGCGCCATAACTTGATCCTCGGTAGATCTCAGATCCAATGAATAGTGGTTTAGAAATTTGTTCCAATTCATGCCTGACAATAATAAGTATAAATGAAGCAAAGGGTAGGAATGGCACGCCTCATATCTTTTACTGGGAAGTCTCCAAATTTAATCATTTTGTGTAGTAAAATAATTTCAAGGTGAAAGTCTGTGTCAAAAATCTGTATGGGTCCGTCTGAAAACATATTTGTGAATTCTCCTCAGCTCTTACTGCCCTTCATATCCGAACTCGTTGATCCATGGCGTAACCTGTTCAAGATACTTGCCTAAGTATTTTTCGTACTTCAGCCATCTATATTTTGCACTTTTATAGATTGGCTGAACAACTTGAGAATAACTAGGTGTGTTGATTTTTCCTCTTTTAATTGCTGTATCTTGGTAGTCTTTCATTTGAGGTTCCCAGTCTAAATCTAAGAACTGTAGAAGTGCTGTGGTTTCTTCCGCCAGGTTTTCTAATAAATCTTCGTATCTTATAAGGTGAACGTTCAATTTATAGTCAGTCCTGGCTTTTTTAAATGTTTCCATACCAAGGCAATATAGATCTACTGTTTGATCCAAATCAGTCATCACCGCCATTGCAGGATTAAGTGCAAAGTTTTGCATCCAGCAGCTTAAAATTGTGTCCATTGGATGCCGTAACGCCAATATAAATTTGGCCTTAGGGTAAAGGTGATTAATCAATGGAGCCTTAACTAGGTTCAGTGGCAGTTTATCAATACAAACTGAATTGGAATTCACTTTGCTAAGATGTTTGTTTAATTCCGCACGATAAGCTTTTCTTGCTCCAGAAAGAAGTGCAGGTGGCAATAATTGATTTACAATATCTGTATGGTTATTTTTATATATGAATGTCTGTGCGACCTTTGTAGTGGGCTTTTCTTCGACTACCTCAATGCAAGAGTGTGATCTTAATATTGTATCCAGCAAAGTTGTACCTGATCTTGGAAAGCCGACAAGAAACGCAGGATCAGAATTTGGCTCGGGAGTTTTGTAATCTGGAAATATGGGAGCTGGCCTGGAGTTAAGTTTTGCCAACTGGCTTCTTATTTCTTGAAGATAATTTTTAGGATTACATTGCTCAAACTCACTTGACTTTTTAGCCAGAGAATTCATCTCCTCGAAGCTTTTGTATGCTTTATCAAAATCTTTTAGTGCTTCAAAGCACTTTGCTTCTAAGTTTAGGCATTCTTTTTTAAGGTTGTCAGTAATTAAATCAAAATTTATGGCGTTGATAATATCTGTAGTTTTTTCATATTCTTTATTGCGCCATAGTAACTTTGCTCGTTGAAATTGAAGTTCAGGTGGCAATATTTTGCAGGCATTAAAAGCCTTTTTCAGCCAAAGGTCCAGTTGCTCAAGCTTATTCCAGCCTTCTAATGCTCTTGCTCCATTTGACCAAGCTGCAGAATAATCAGGCTTTATATCTAATGTCTTTTTGTATGCGCCTATTGCCTCTTCTAGCTTGCCTTGTGCTTCGAGAGTTGACGCCATGTTGAAATAGGCGTCTGCGTAGTCAGGCTTGATGGATATAGCTTTATTATAGGATATTACGGCCTCTTCTAGCTTGCCTTGTTTTTCAAGAGTTGTGGCCATGTTATAGTGGGCATCAGCGTAATCAGGTTTGATCGCTATTGCCTTTTTGTAAGCTTTTAAAGCCTCTTCTAGTTTGCCCTGTTTCTCAAGAGTTACGGCCATATTGTTGTAAGCGTCTACATAATTAGGATTTAGTGATATTACCTTATTGAAATTTTTAACGGCCTCTTCTAAGTTTCCTTTTTCCCTTAAAGCAAAGCCTAAGTTGTAGTAGGCATCCACATAATTGGGCTCGATGGTTATCGCCTTTTTGTATGAAGTTATTGCGTCAGTATGTTGTCCCAATCCTGCATGAGCAGCGCCAGATATATTAAAAAGAGTGACTGATTTAGGAAACTGTTTAAGTAAATGAAAAGTGGTGTCTAAAACTTGTTGGAACTGTCCCTGGCTGTAGAGTTGAACTAAAAGGTTTAGTTGATCTTGCGGTACACCTTGCACGATGGTTTGTTTGCTATTTGATCTTCCTGATAAGGCTTTAAGCCCATCTCTGGCTTTTTTGTTCTTTGGAAATTTAGCCAGAATGTCCAGATATATCGCCATAGCGTCATTGGAAGAGCCCTCTTTTAATTTTTTCTTGGCAAGCCTCTGTGCTTGCTCAAGTGCAAGAGAGCTCAGAATGTTGGAGTGACCCTCTGTTGCATCATTGTTCATAAGGAATTCCGTACAAATTTTTCTGGTTATTAGCTACCATAATAACTCCAATAATCAAATTCTTGAAGGATCTGTTTATAGGTTTTTGGCAAGGACTAAATTTGGCCATTATAATTTGTCAGATCTACAAAACTATTCATAATTAATTTCTAATTATATTGAGTTAATTGGAGTTTTAATAGTTTCCACGCGTGTAATTATTGGGATATGTGAGCGATATCCATTTTTGGATTTTTGGATGTTTATCCACTGCTAGGCATAGTTTTCTTATTTTAGGAAAACCGCTCAGTAGGTCAGTGGGCATGCCGTCCAAAATTCCAGAGCTCAGCCAACCGAGTAATCGCCAGATGGCTACATCAGCGATACTAATGTTAGATGTAACCAGCCATTCTGAATCACTGGATATATTTTTTTCAAGCATAGATAATTTTCGTTTTAATGGTCCCGTGGCTAAATCTCTGCGGGCTTTTCTTTTCTTTTCTTCGTCTGTTTTGTTGGGTGTATTATCGATCATAACAGTTAAATCAGTTGCAAAATCTATAAAGTCATCAATTTTTGCGGCGTTAACGTCATCATGTGTCGGATAAAGCCCGCTCAGTTTTCCGCAAAACCTTGCAATAGCTCCGGTTTGTGCAATGGAAACGTCATCGACCACCAGACAGGGAATCTGGTGAAAGGGTAGCACAGTCCCGTCACTTAGTGTTCCAGTTTCTTTAGCTGTAGAAAAATCTTCTCGTTTTATTCTCACGTCATCAAATTTTATGTCACCCATAAACAGAGCTATTCTTCCGACCTCTGCCCTCCAAAAGGGCGTATCGACGTAAATAAATTTTAGTTTCATAAAGTCCGCCCAATTTTCTATTAATTTCGCTAATGGTTATGTTATTTTTAAACTAAATTCCAGTGGATAGAATTTATAACTTTTAACCAGAAAGAGTTTATACAAGTGCAACAACTGCTTGGCTAACGATCAATTTGGCCGGGTGAATTTTATCAATCTACCAGATGGACCATCCTCCAATACCCAAATAGCACCGTTAGGTCCGAGCTCTACTTCCCGTATTCTTTGGTTCCAACTAAAGCGTTCCTCTTCAAAAGGTTTGCCTGCCTGAAAGTTAATTCGAACCAAGGCTCTACTTTTCAATCCCCCAATGAATGCATGATCTGCCCATTGAGGAAATTCATTACCTTTATAAAACATTAAACCTGACGGAGCCACTGTAGGCACCCAAGCCAGCTGTGGCGCTGTGAACTCGGGCTTCTCACTATGAGCAGGGATGTTCTTTCCACTATAATGATTGCCCTCTGATACTAGAGGCCATCCATAATTATTTCCTGACTTTATCAAATTCAACTCGTCGCCATGGCGGGGACCCATTTCATGCGCCCAAAGGTCTCCAGTGTTGGAAAATGCTATTCCCAGTGAATTTCGATGGCCAAGCGTCCAAAAAGTCTTTGCAAGTGCGCCACTATTTTGGAATGGGTTATCTGCCGGAATACTACCATCGTCATTCAGACGAATTATTTTGCCTAGCGCACTGTTCATACTTTGCGCAGGACTTTGCTTCTGGCGGTCACCAGAAGTTATGAAAATTTTTCCTGCATGCTCTGAATTTTCTAATCCAAATGTTATTCTATGCGAGAAATGCCCCTTGCCAGATTCTGCGGGGGACTGATCCCAAATAGTCTCTATGTTTCTAAGAATGGGCTTATCTAAAAGGTCTAAATTGGCACGCATGATAGTTGCAAACCGTGTTTTCCCGTTATCTTTTGATGTAATAAAGGAAATATAAACTAATTTGTTTGTGTCATAATTCGGATGTTTGACGATATCCCCTAATCCTCCTTGGCCACCTTCGAAAACTGATGGGACCCCTGATACCTCTGACTTTTCACCTTTAGTGTTTAATATCCATAGTTTGCCTGCCTTCGTCGTCACCAATAGATTTTCTTTGTCAATAAATGACATAGCCCATGGGTTTTGAAATTTAGAAATAACGTCCGCTTGAATTTTCCCGCCAGCACTCCCAGTAATCAAGTTATTTGCGTAACTTTTTGTGGCTAAGCCAAATAGAATTATAAGGACTATTGCGCGCATCTAGTTTGAAGCAAAATTTGGTAAATTACGTGGCAGACGCTTGTCTTCGTCATAGAATGGCAGATCAATAATCTGACACGTAGTGTTGCCAGATTTTTTGGATTTTAACGTGAGCATTTTGCCCGACCAGTCTGCTGGTTTTTCAAACCGAACATATCCAATACCATGCTTGAGAAAAGGTGACCATGCACCAGTTGTTATGATTCCGACTTGCCTTGCATCATCATACATTTGATCCCCACGCATGGGAATAATTTCTTTTGCCTGTACTCCAAAAAGTAAGTTCGTGGAGCCTCTCGATTGCAGAGCATCGCGTCCTATGAATTCTTTGTTTTTAAAATCAACAAATCTTTCCAAACCTGCTTCAAAGGGTGTCATTGTTGTGTCAAAGTCGCTACCGCTATCGAGTATTCCTGCCTCTATCCGTCTAATATTCATGGATTGCATAGCGCTAAATATCATACCCTTAGAATTTCCAACTAATGTTAATTGGTCCCATAGTTTCTGAGAATTTGTTTTCGAGCCCAGTGTATAGATTTCGTATCCGAGTTCTCCGGTCCACCCTGTACGAGACACATAAACTGGCTGCCCTCCGATATTGAAAAAATTTGAGTGGAAGTATTTCAATGTCTCATCCACAACGCCTTTCGAGGCCTCATGAATGATCTCGTAAGATTTTGGTCCTTGTAATTGTAAGACACGAGAGTTTGGATCTGAGATCAATACATCGAAATCGGCGCTATGAGCGAGCAACCATGTATCCAACTCGCCATCGGGCTGTACAAACCAGAAACAATTTTCGTTTATCCGAAATAAGATACCATCGATGAACACTCCACCTTGATGGGTGCAAGCAATAACATAACGACCCCGTCCAGGTTTTAGGTCGGAGATCTTGCGTGCGATGACCCGTTCCAAGAATGGAACCGCATCTGGCCCACAGATTTCAATTGGGCGCTCGGGTACATCAAAGAGGGCGGCTTCGCGGCGCAAGGCCCAATATCCTTTGGTGGGATTGTCACCGTTGTCATGAACAAAAAACCTTCCAGCAGCCCGCCTTAAGACAGTGTTCTTGTTGGCGTAAAAACTATGGAATGGGGAAAGTTCATTACTGCCAATGTAGGTTGGAAAAATTTTTCTATGTTCCACACTGGGTTGCTCATCCATAGTGAATTAACTTTCAGTTTTATCATAAAATGCACAAACTTTGTTGCCATCTGGGTCGCGAACATACGCATATTGAGTGTCGCTTCCTTCTTCGCGTGGTCCCGGTGAGCCTTCATCCATTCCACCATTTTTCTGGCCTGTGATATGAAACTGGATAAGTGCCTCCATCGATGGAGCCTTTAAGGCAATCATACTCCCATTACCGACTGTTGCTGTCTCTTGGTCAAAAGGCTTGGTCACATAGAGTTCAATATCGTCTCTGGTATCTTTGGGGGCATATGCGGTGTAATTGTCCAAGCATTCAACTTGGACCAAGTTTAAAGGTTCAAGAGTGGCGTCATAGAACTTTGTTGCACGGGCTAAGTCGTTCGTTCCCACCATTACATATCCAAGCATTTACTCACTCCTTTATATTTGTGCGTTGCTAACGCTGACTATTCTCAAAATTACTAGATTGCCAAACTTCTGCCTCATTACGGGGCAGAGGAGTGTTTCCAAGAATTGCATCACTTAACTTTTCTGCAATCATTATAGTTGGAGCATTCGTGTTTCCGTTGGTCACCGAGGGCATTATCGATGCATCGACTACTCGAAGCCCTTGGAGACCGTGTACACGACCCTCGACATCAACAACTGCGCCTTTGTCATTGTTGGATCCCATTCGCGCTGTTCCCGATAAGTGCCACTGTGTGTAGACGTGACTGTTGAGACTTGCATCAAGCTGAGCGTCGCTTTGAACGGGTTCGCCTGGAAAAATCTCTTCACCACAAAGCTCTGCGAAGGCAGGTTGCTTCACAAGTTCACGAATTAAACGAATGCCTTTGTGCATCAATACGCGATCACGTGGATCTTGTAGATAATTGGCGAGAATGCGTGGCGGGGAACTGGGGTTATTGTCGCGTAGTTCAATATGACCACGACTTTGCGGTCGCATGAGGCCAACATGAATTTGGAACGCGTGTTCTTGCAGTGGAGCCCAAGTTTTGTCATCTACTGCAATTGGCGATATGCACAATTGTAGATCAGGATAGGCGACACCTTTGTCTGACCTCACGCATGCGACGGAATCAAAAAGGTTTGAGGTGCAGACGCCTTTACGAGTTAATAACCACTCAACGCCTGCCTTAAGTTTACCAAGTGGTTTGGTTTTTGGCCAGAAGGACACTGGCTGCTTACATTTATATTTGAGAACAAAATCTGGATGGTCGTTCAGGTTTTGTCCAACGCCAGGTATATTTTTGACTAAATCCACACCATTTTTTTGTAGATGATGGGCTGGACCCACGCCCGAAAGCATCAGGAGATGGGGCGACCCAACGGCGCCAGCACTTAATATAATTTCTTTTTTTGCCTCAACTATTTGCGATACGCCATTTTTATCTTTGTAGATAACGCCTGTGGCACGAGTTCCCTCAAAGAGTAGACGTTGCACCTGCGTGTTGGTTTGTATCTTTAAGTTTTGTCGATGGCGGATGGGGTCCAGGTAGGCACGGGCCGTACTCCATCTTTCACCTTTGAAAACGGTACGATCAAATCCTCCAAAGCCTTCTTGGCGATATCCGCTAATGTCATTGGTTTCGGGATATCCCGCTTCTTTTCCGGCTTGTAAAAAAGCTACAGAAAGTGGATCTTCCGGAGTTGAACGATGCACATGCAACGGACCATCTCTTCCACGATACTCGTCTGTGCCCCCCTCATAGGTTTCCATTTTCTTGAAATAGGGCAATACATCTGCAAAGCCCCAACCTGTACATCCAGCCTGTTGCCAGCCATCAAAATCAAGCGCATGGCCGCGGATAAAGACCAATCCATTGATAGACGACGAACCCCCAAGTGTCTTTCCTCGATCGTGCTTAAGAGTACGGTCATTTAATTCCGGTTCAGGCTCCCCTTGAAATGCCCAATT
>ENA-OQVM01000724-OQVM01000724.1-marine-metagenome-genome-assembly--contig:-NODE-724-length-48842-cov-8.372296_pt1 | contig 48842 bp, 45 predicted proteins | sample MGYA00237776_ERZ505498 | MGnify/ENA primary metagenome ERZ505498 (study PRJEB26159, sample SAMN06265151) | marine metagenome | isolation source: Helgoland LTER site | place: Germany:Helgoland, sampling...
GCTTTCGATTGGGGTACAAGGGAAAGCTTTTTGATATGAAGAATGACCCCGGGCAACGAGTGGATGTGAGCAAGCAATTTCCCAAGGTAACCGAACGATTGAATCAAAGAAAGCAATCGTTCCAGAACAACGTATTAGATAAAGCCGGTCCAGATACGCGGCCCTTTGTGATTGGGCATCCTGCAGTTTCCTGGACCCAGATTCCTGCACGGGACGGGACCGCCCATGGAGGAATTAAGAGATCGAATAAATTTCCAAACTGCAGTTATTTTACTAACTGGATGAGTAAAGAGGATTTCATCACCTGGGATGTGGAGGTGGGGAAATCCGGGAAATATGAAGTGGAATTATGGTATGCTTGTCCTGAGCAGGACCTTGGTGCAGAAATTGAGCTTTCTTTCAGTGGTAATTCTTTGGTCACCACAATTTCGACACCGAATGATCCTCCTTTAGTGGGTAAACAAGAAGATCGGTCCCCAAGAATGGAATCCTATGTTAAGGACTTTAAACCCATGATAATGGGTGTAATCGAACTTACAGAGGGGACAGGAATAATGAAATTACAAGCGACTCAAATACCAAAGTCACAAGCGATGGAATTTCGACTGTTGCAGCTTACTCGAATAAAGGAAAAGGGAACAGACTAAGCTGCTTCCTTTTGATTATCCTGCCAATTGAGAGATTGAAGTTGTTTCTTCAGTTGGCGAAACCCAATCATCTTGTTGGAATCTTCATCCCAAAGTCGATAATTAATACTCTTCAAACTGGTTGGGATACTCATCGGGGGAACGCTTTCAAAAAACGGATCTGAGCGATGACATCTTTCCAAGTTGTAATTGGGAATCATTGGATTGAGGTGGTGAACATGGTGAAATCCAATATTTCCTGAAAACCACTGGAGGATCTTAGGAAGTTTGTAGAATGAACTACCTTCCATTGCCGCAGTGGTAAAGTCCCATTCATCTCCCTGTACCCAATAGGCGTCTTCAAACTGATGCTGTACATAGAAAAGCCAAACACCGCAGGTACTGGCAACCGTCATCATGATCGATTGAACGATTAACCATTCCCAAAAACCAAAGATTGATATGAGCCCGGCGGACATAACCACGATGGCTAAGTTCATCATGTGAACGGAGCGCTTTTCTTTGGGTTTCGCTTTACCGGCAGGGATCCTTTGAATGACTAAGAAAAGAAATAGAGGTGCGAATACAAATAGGACAAAAGGATTACGAACTAATCGATATGAAAATTTTCTCCACCGGGAACTCTCCAAGTACTCCTTCACCGTTAATGTCCAAATATCTCCCATTCCGCGGCGCGAAAGGTCGCCGGTAGTCGCATGGTGGACAGAATGTTCCCATCTCCAATGATGAAAGGGGGTAAAGGTAAGCAGTCCGGTAATGAAGCCCAATTTTTGATTGGCTTTTCGGGACTTAAAGAACGATCCATGACCACAATCGTGGAATATAATGAATGCTCGTACCAGTATCAAACCGGCAAGTACTGCCAAAGTACAGGTAAGCAACCATGAAATGGGAAGCGTGAAATAAATCGCAACCCAAAGAAGAATAACAGATCCAACAGTATTAATAACTTGCCACCAAGCCCTCCCGCGATGGGGCTTTTGAAATTCGGCAACAAGTGATTTCCACTCGGATACAGATTTTTTAGTTTTAGTATTTTCCATCCTGATGACTAGTAAATCAGTAAATAGGATGGGAGGCAAGTCAAGAGATGTTTATTGGTAAATGGATGATAAAATGAGTAGTTAATGAGCTTTATTTATCAATTGTTAGAAAAAAATCCTTTCTTTAAAAAAGACTGAACGAGTTCCTGTACTTTTTTCTTCGACATGAAAAATGAATGAGAATAGGGAACAATCCTAAAATCATTCATTCCTTCAATTTTTGTTCTTTCCACTGTCACTTTTCCATCGTCTTCGCCAGGGAGAAGAAGGGAAAGGAGTGGATTGATGCTTCTGTTCCCGGCAATTACTCCAAGATCGAACTCTACTTTTCCCAAGTTGTGGATAAATCCTTTTTCTTCTGTGCCCAGTTGTAGGCAGGCGGGCCCGTTAATTTGTTTGAGCAGTTTGAAATGTCGAAGCCTGTCCACCACCTCGCTCCCCTGATTGGGGGGGCCGAGCATTACCACCCGCCCGAGGTTGGTGAGGGGACGGGTTTTCATAATTTGTCGAAGGATAATGCCTCCCATTGAATGGGTTACAAAGTCCCACTGCACTTCTGGGTGTTGCCCGAGTTCCAGGTCCAGTTTGTCGCGGACCCATTTACTCAGTTCTTCAATCGGTTTTTTGCGGGATGGATAATTGATGTTGTGCACAATAAAACCGTTTTTCTTGAGATATTTTTCCATCGGTCTCATCGACCTTGAGGTACGGGCCAAACCATGAAGAAGAACGACCCGTCTATTTTCCATTTACCGAATCAGGGATCTGAGGGATTGAAGTTTAGGAAAGTAACCTTGTCGGGGCTTCCTCTTTTAAGTCCAACGCAAGGGCGATATTAAGAAAAGTAATCTCGCCCATGGTTTCACATTGAGAGAAACGGGAATCATCGTATAAACCACCAAGCTCCGTTCGAAGACGTATAATTTTTTGATCCGAAGAAATGGTATCCAAGCACATACATTCCCTGAGTTTTTTAATTCGAGTTGGTGCAAAATTAAACCTTCTCTTGATAAGAGTTCGTTCTTCGCGCTGATACTGACTACTTGTTTCGGGATTAATTAACCGGGTACATAAATTGACCACCGGTAGATTATTTTTAAAAAACTGAGGAAGGTAGAATGAACGCCTTGACTCGTAGGATTGTTGGTCAAAATCAATCGCACGAACACGATATTGATTCTGCTCGAAATCGGGAGTCATTTCCACCACGTAGTTGTATGCTCTCATGTCGCCCAAGAGCCGAACGAAGCACCGTTCATTAAATTTAATAAATTCTTTGGCAAGTCGTACCTCATTGAGGTCGGAATGATCGAGGAAGTTTTGTATGAAGTCGTCCCCAGGCACTCCTATAATATGCTCTTCAATGAGGGTGTCGCCATCGAGTTGGAAATTGATTTCATTAGGCGAGAGGATTTGTTCCAATTCCAATCCGTATAGCCTGGAAGCATCTGCTTTTTTTACATAAAAGTAATCGTGGTTATCATTGTATTGATTTACGATGCGAATACGAAAAGGTTTGGTGTTTCCAAAAGTACAATAATCTACCCGGTCGACATACAGATTGGGTAAAATATTGACATCTCCCCCCGAACGAAGGAGGACATAAATCTTTTTTAAACCTTCAAAGATTTCACGGCCATAATGTTGGTCGTATACCATAGTTTGCCAAAGAGTATCTTCATTTTTGGCATTCATCAGAGGATAGGAATCTACACTTTGAAGAAGATTTTCGTAATGAACTGGAAGGTCGGCGGATCGTTTGTAATTGGTTAGATATTCGCGAAATTCTTCGCTAATTGGATAAAATGTCTTTTTTTGTTGAACGCTTCCTTTTTTCATTATGTCGAGTAACTCTTACTATGGGGGAGAATGAATTGAGTAAACAAGTTTAAAAGGATCTTAGTTTCCTTGGAGTATTGATAATGGTTTTTCCATCAGAACTTTTTTGGTGGCCCATTCAGCAGTTAGAATTGAAAGAGTGACCACCCCCACGATAATACCAATTGGGAGTGAAAGTTGGAAAGCCCATACTTTGTCAAAAATATATTCCGCGAAAATAAAACTAACGATGGAAGAAAAGGTAACCCCTAACACAGAAGCGGATAAGCCAAGGAGTCCAAATTCTATGCGTACCTGCATTCTGAGGTCATCGAAGGAGGCACCTAAAATTTTAAGTAAGTTAATGTCTCTCTTTTGACGCCTGGCTTTTTCTCGTGCCAGGGAATAGAGAACGATTACACCGGCAAGAATAGAAAGAAGTGCCATGATTTGTAGTGCCCAAGTCATTTGGGATACAATTTCGAGAATTTTTCGCCCCGTTCGTTCCACATCAAGAATGGAGATAGTGGGAAATTTTTGAACTAATAAGTCTTGTACTGCATTTTTTTCATCTGGGTCTAAATTATGAAGCGTACCAATAAAAGTTTTGGGTGCACCTTCAAGAACACCCGGTTGCATCTGGACGAAGAAGTTGGGTTGAAAACTAGTCCATTTTACCCTTCGTACATTAACCACCTCTGCCACTATTTCGACCCCGCTCACTTCAATTTTAATCTGATCTCCCAAGTCTAAATCAAGAGACTCGGCATATTTTTGTTCGATTGAAATCTCCGCGGGTCGGCTCGAATTTGCATCATAATTCATGGTTACCATACGACCCCGCAATATTTCTTCGCTGGTAAGGAGGTGGTTTCGATAACTGAGATTAAATCCGCGATTGCGGAAATTATTTCTCCTTTGTTCTCCTGGATTTTGAAAATCGCGATCCTGTTTCACAAAATTTTCGTATTTTTCCCCTTTTACTTCGATCAGTTTTCCACGAATCCAGGGCGTAATGTTTTGGAGTGGCTTTTTGCTGTTTTGTAAGGTCTGTTTCAATTCTTCGAGTTGATCTTCTTGGATATCAAAGAGGAAGAGTTTGGGAAGTTTACTCTCCGCGGTATTGGAACCGATCTCCTGTTCCAGGCTGTATTGAAACTGAGGGATTAAATTGAGTAACAGTACGCCTAAGCCGAGGGTTAAAAAACCAGTTATTGTACTATTTTTATTTCGGGTAAGTGATCGGGCAGCCAATCGTACATTAAGACTTGATTTCCTGAAAAAACGATCGAGTAGCCAGAGACCGCAATGTCCAATACCATACAGCACAATAATGCTCACCAAGAGAGAGAGGAAAAAGATATTGGCTAATTTTGAAGAATCAGATTGGAGCAGGCATAATCCCCAAAAGGCGAAAATTCCAGGCAGTGCAAATAAGAGTGAGGACTTGGATGACAGGGGGGATGGATTGGCGGATTCCTGAAATAATTCAGCGGGGTGAAGTTGCCTGATTTTATGAAGGCTTGGCAGAGCCAGGAACCAACCCCCAAAGATGGCGACTCCGAATGCTAAGGGTATACTGGGAAAGTGGAGGGATGCGTCCAATTCAATGGGTATAAATCCACTCAATGCCTGGGAGAGGAGCGGAATGGAGATCAGGCAAATCACGATAGCTGGAATTGCGGCGGCGATTCCTAAAATTGATAATTGAATAAGGTAGGTACGTAGTGCGTTGGCTTTTTTGGCTCCCAGGCAAACAAGGATCGCAACATCTTTAATTCGATTATTAACAAATCCTTGGTAGAGATATCCAATTCCTAAGGTTGCCAGAAAAAGGGCCACGAGGGAAACCAACCCTAGGAAGTCGGATAAATATCGTAGCAGGCGACCTGCCCGGTTCCCGACTCTTTGGTGGGAATACACTCGGACCTCGGGGGAGAGCAGTGCCGCGGTAATGGCATTGGTGGTTTTTTCTAAATCCGCATCAAGAGGAAGTTTAAAAAGATGATTTCGAAACGCCGTGTTCCCAGTGGTTAAGAGTTTCGTTTTTTCGAGGAATTTTTTACTGATAAATACTTTGGGGGCTAATTCTGCCGGTTGAAAACTTAAGCCTGTTTCTTCTTTGATCAGATCGGAAACGATAAATTTAGTTTCTCCGATCTTTAATTCTTCTCCTAAGTCAATATTGAGTTGTCCCCGTAATTCTGGGTATATCCATACGAAAGGACGTTCATGAATCAGGTTTTTCTCGTCTCCAGTAATGGGACCCCGTAATTTCGTTTCTATTTTTCCGTAGAAGGGGAATCCCTGATCAAATGCTATTATTTTGACCAACCTGCTACTTCCGGTTGGACCAGCTGCCATTGAGAAAAAGTCTACTGCTTCAATTTCCTTTGTGTTGGAAGGCAACCCATTACGGACAGAGGCAAGTTCTTCGGAAGTTATTTCTCTGCGTGCACGAATTGCCAAGTCCGCACCCAGTAACTCCTTTGATTCCGCTTCCACTTTTTGATCCAGTGTCTGCTTAAAAGAATCCACACTGATAAAACCAATCAAGCCGAGGGTCAGATTGACGATGTAAAAAATACAAAATGGGCGATTATTACGAATCTCCCGCCAGGCATTACGAAAAGCGAAGCCCATTATTTGGTGGCTTGAAATTTTCCTGCCTTCAGAATCAAAGTTCGATCGCAGGCTTTGGCTAATTCGTGGTTATGAGTTACCAGTATCAATGTTTGCCCCCGATCCCGGCAGAGTCGAAAGAGCAAATCCATTATTTCTTTGCCCGTATTATCATCCAAATTACCCGACGGTTCATCGGCGAGTATGAGTTTAGGTTCGCTAATAATTGCCCGGGCAATTGCCACTCGTTGACATTCTCCTCCCGATAGTTGAGCGGGGAAATGAGCTAGTCGATGGGATAGTCCCACCATTTTTAAGGCTTCGCGAGCAGCCGATTCGAAATGATTGACTTTCTGCAGTTCGAGAGGAATCCCTACATTCTCGAGAGCGGTCAGGTTGTTCATTAGGTGGTACTGTTGAAATACAATACCCATGTTTTTAGAACGAAACTGACTTAATTCATCTTGAGAAAGCTTCGCTAAATCCTGCCCACAGATTGAAACGGTTCCGAGTTCTGGATTATCCAGACCGGCCAGGAGAGAGAGCAGGGTCGACTTTCCACTCCCACTTTGCCCCAAAATCGCGACGCATTCGTTTGATTCGATCTCGAGGTTGAGTTGTTTTAAAACTTCAATTTTTTGACTGCCCTGAAAGTAAGTTTTCGAGATCTTGCGGAGTGAAATAATGGAGCTCATTGAGTAGTTAAAAGTTCTTTTACCAAATATTGGTGGACAGTTTTGGCAATGATTTCATGGCCTTTCGGATTGGGGTGGATTCGGTCGGGGAGATTCATGCTAGGTTCTCCCCCCACGCCTTGGAGTAAAAAAGGAATCATTGCAATATTGTACTCCTTAGAAATCTGAGAATATAAATTCGTAAATGACTCACTGTATTCAATTCCATAATTGGGCGGGATTTTCATGCCGGCTAATAAAACGGGGATATTATTACTTTGGGCGGCAACTACTACTTTGATCAGGTTTTCTTTAATTTTTTCGATTGGAATTCCGCGCAACCCATCATTTCCTCCCAGTGCCAATATCAAAAAGTCAGGATTTGATTGTAATAGCCAATTAATTCGGGATACCCCCCCACTCGTGGTGGCTCCACTTATTCCACCATTAATAACCTGAAAATTCCTTTTTGAACTCTCCCCTGAGTCGAGGTTTAACTTTTTTTCTAAAATTAAGGGATATGCTTCACTCTCCATGACCCCGTATCCCTCGGTCAGAGAATCCCCCAGAATCAAAATCTTGAAACTTTCCGGTGCTGTACTTTTCTTTTGAGTTACGGGTTTATTATCGCTGGAAATTTCTTCCCCACAGGAAGCCAGGGCGAGCAGGGGGATCCAAAAAAGATATATTCTCAACTGAAACCGAAATATTGAATGTAGATTTGTCATTGGAAAGCTTATCGGTCTACTTATATTTTACCGATATGACAAAACCATTAAGTCTTTTTAGCAATATTTCATGAATTTAATCCTCGAATTTATCCACGAACATATTCTGGCAATTGATTTTGCGTTGTGTATTTTAATCTGGCTTGTGCAGGTAATCATTTATCCGGTCTTAGCCGTGGTTTCGATTGATGCATTTCCACGATGGCATGCAATTTACTGTAAGCGGATTGCTTATTTTGTATTGCCGTTGATGATCGCACAACTTTTTGAATCGGCTGCTGCTTGCTTTTTCATAGGAAATACCACGGTCTGGCTCAAGTTTTTCTGTGTTTTGTCCGTTTGGATATTTACATTTTTAGTTTCTGCTCCCTGCCATCAAAAATTATCCAAGTCGGGAAAGGATGTTTTTTTGATCGACCGACTAGTTTCCACAAATTGGTATCGAACGGTTCTTTGGACATTGATTGTATTTCTTTCTTACTACCAATATTGATGAAGCCTTGGCGATTACGACTCACGAAAATCTGCCCCGTTTGTAACCGGTCATTTGAGAACCGTAAAAAATGGGAATCCAGGAAAATCTGGGATCAAATCGTTTATTGTTCCGATAAATGTCGAAAAGCATCCAAGCCTAAATTAGACCAATGAACTCGGTTTGGTGGGTAAAGCGGGATTTCAGAGTTTCTGATAATGAATGCCTTTCACGGGCGATTTTGAACGGGGGAGAGGTGACCCCTTTTTTTTGCTGGGAGCCAAAAATTGTAGATTCAGGAGATTATTCTATTTTCCATTTTCAAGCACAATGGCAGGCGTTGGAGGGACTGACTGAAGAACTTAATGTAAGAGGATCAAATATATGGGTGGCCTGTGGCGAAGTAACAAATGAGTTAGACAATTTGTTAAAAAAATATTCGTTCACCCATCTTTATTCCCATGAAGAAACTGGAAACTTGATTAGTTTTCAGCGAGATCGCGAAGTGGCCCGTTGGTGTAAAATGCGGGGTATTATCTGGACTGAAATTAGCCAGAATTCAGTTTTACGCGGTGGGAATGCTCAAATGCGCCGAAAGAATTCTACTTCCTTGGATCTGAGAAAAACGAAACCAATTCCGAGCCCGAAACAAATTCGAAGTCCTTTGACTAGGAGTGTACCAATTCGTAAGTGGAGCTGGAATGAACTGGGTACTCGATTGCCCAAATTTTCCGGTTGTTCCATGCTGCCGGCTCTTCAGAAAGTGAATGAAAAAAATGCCTGGGCCACATTGGGAAGTTTTTTTGGCTCTCGTGCTTATTATTACTCGGGTGGTATTTCATCTCCCAATAAGGCTTTTCAAAATGGTTCGAGGCTTTCTGTTCATTTGGCCTGGGGTACCATTAGCCTGCGTAGTATATTCTCCCAATTGGAATTGAAGCGGAATGAATTAGACGAAGAAAATGGCCGTACTTTATGGAAGCGCAGTCTCCGTGCTTTTGAATCACGGCTTTACTGGAGAGATCATTTTATTCAACGATTAGAATCAGTTTCCGATATGGAAGTGCGTGTGCTTAATCGGGCTTATGAGAATTTAGAATATGAGGATAATCCTGAACTCTTGGACTCCTGGTTAGCAGGGAAAACGGGATATCCCATGGTGGATGCATGTATGCGTTGTTTAAATGAAACCGGCTTTATGAATTTCCGCATGCGGGCAATGTTAGTAAGCTTTGCCTGTTTTGGGCTTCATTTGTCCTGGCGTACCATTCACAAACCATTAGCCCGCTTATTTACTGATTATGAACCTGGGATTCATCTTTCTCAAATCCAGATGCAGGCCGGTGTGATTGGGATTAATGCCTTGCGGGTTTACAGCCCGTCGAAGCAATTTCTTGATCACGACCCCACAGCACAATTTGTTAAAAGGTGGGTTCCTGAATTGGTGAATCGTACCCCTGTAGAAATTGCCCACGCAGAAGAATGTAACATCCCAGAATACATTCGACCTATTGTGAACCAATCTGTTCGGTCCAAGAAAATGAAAGATCAAATCTATTTGATACGAAAGAGTGACGAGGGAAGGCTTCAATCGAGTAAGACTCTACAAACTCATGGTTCGCAAAAAAAGATTCCCCGAAAAATAAAACCAAAAAATAACGGCCAGCTCGAATTATTCTGATGGTTGCAAATAGGGGGGGGCACTAGGACTGATCGCAGCGTAATTCATCCATACATTTTAAATCGCGTAACCATTTCTCTGGAATCCCGGTTTGCATTGCCACAATTGATCCGACTACCACGCCCCGGTGACAATTATCTCCGCCCACCTTTGCATTGGCGAGAACGGCGAGAGAAAAATCATCGGAATATTTCCAGGCAAAATAGAGTGCGGCAGTAAAAGACTCCGGTAAATAACAAGCCGTGCTTAAGGTTTCTCCCACGACTTTACGGTCGGGCATATTTTCCCATGCTTTTATCTTGTTGAGAGGCACATCGGACATCCGAAAGGTGTTCAGAACATTACGAATTTCTGCTCTTTTGGATAGTTCAATTAAAATTTGGGTTAGATTACGGGCAGATGTGAGTGTGTGTGGGTGGGAATGTGTATGTTTTACCAAGTTGTGCACAGATTGAAAAAGGTGTTCCTCGTCAGTTTGGTCCACTGCTTCTAATCCGGCGAGTAAGGCAGGGATGAGGCTGAGTCCACCAATGTGGATATCTTCAATTCCACAATTGGATAGTTTTTTACCCCTTGCATAATGAGTAAAAAAGGCACGGTGGTATTCTTCCGCATAGGTATCTAAATGCCAACCGGGGGTTAGCATAACTTCGGCATACCGTTCGAGCCAGGTATCCGGATCATATTCCCCGTTCTTGATAATAGTACGATAGAGTTCGCAGGCTAATTTTAAATTGAGTGTATTTTCTCCCGGTCTGAGAAATTGATGATAATGAACACCTCTTTTTCCCCAATACTTGGATTGTTCGCGCAGAATATCGTCTTTCTCTCCAATTGGTTGATAGCGGGAGCGCCAAAGAATGCTATCGGGGTGAGGGTTTTTGGGGGCAATGTAATGATCGAAGTCTGGATAATCTTCGTCAATTCCCCGTGTATTGTAATACCAATGAACCGGCATAGAAACCGCATCTGCAACTAAAGACCCCAAGAATGCATTTTGAAAACTCATATTTTAATACTACTTCTAATACTGATGATGGACAAATAGCAGAACGGGAATACAATTTACAATTATATGTCTACCTTTTCACTTTATTACCATCCGTTATATTCCGACGGTTTAGATCGAACTGCTCGTTTTCCGGTCGACCGATATCGCTTACTTGCAGAGAAAATATCATTACTCAATAGAGAGAATAAGATTCGAATAAGGGAGCCTAGATTAGCGAGTAGAGATGAGCTTTTATTGGTCCATGAAGAAAGTTTTATTGATCGATTTCTCGAAGGAAGTCTTAGTGAAAAAGAGGTGCGTAGAATAGGGCTTAAACCCTGGAAGCCTGAAATTGTACCACGAACTCTGCGATTAGTGGGCGGTGCATTGGATGGATTGGATGAATTGTTAAATGGAGCAGTGCTTGCCGGGAACATGGCTGGTGGAACACACCACGCATTTAAAAGCGAAGGGGCGGGGTATTGTATTTTTAACGACCTTGCCGTTGCTGCGGAGGTTGCACTGCAAAAAGAGAATATAGAGCGGATTCTAATTTTGGATTTAGATGTACATCAAGGCGATGGAACCGCAGATATTTTTGCCGGGGATGACCGGGTAATTACAGTTTCTCTACACGGACAGAACAATTTTCCATTTCGTAAAAAAACAAGCGATTTAGATCATGGCTTTAAGGATGGGACGGAAGATGAAGAATACCTCCAAGTTCTCGACTCAGTTTTGGAGCAATTGGATGGAGAACATTTCGACCTTATTTTCTTCCAGGCAGGGGTCGATGGATTGGCCTCCGATGCTCTTGGACTTTTGAACTTAAGCCGCGCAGGAATGAGCAAACGTAATCAACGAGTCTTTGACTGGCGTCGAAAAATGGGCAAAGGAATGCTCATTTTTATGGGGGGTGGATACGCCAAACCGATCGAAGATACAGTCAATGCATTTGCCGATCTATTTATGATGGCGGCACAGGAGATAGAATAGAATGCAAATGGATACTCTTCCTATGTAGTTTAGAGTGGCTTTGTTCTTTGAATAAAAAGTTTCTCTTGTAGAAAAAGTCTATTTTTAAAGGATGGAGTCTTGGCCAGATTTTTAAATTGCTTCGGGTCTTTTTTCATGTCGTACAGTTCCTCACTTCCATCTTTGTATTTTAGGTAAGACCACTTTTCTGTTCTCATTGAAGTGCCCGCTTTTACAAAGGAAAGAGCGGATTTCTTTACTTTCTTCTGGGGGTTTTGGAGGATTGGGACGAGGCTTTTACCCTCTACACTTGAAGGTATTTTGAGTGAACTCAATTCACAGGCGGTGGGGAATAGATCAACCAATTCTACTATGGATCGAGTTTTGCCGGGCCGGTTTCCCGGAGACTTTATAATTAAGGGCACGCGGGTCACTTCTTCCCGCAGATTATTTTTTTGCCAAAAGTGATGTTCTCCGAGGAGGTATCCATGGTCACTTGTAAAAAAGACGGCAGTTTCTTTGTCCAATCCAAGTTCCTTTAATGCGTTGAGTATCCGACCGACTTGCTCATCCATAAAAGTCACGGTGGCGAGGTAAGCGGACCACATTCTTTTTTGATTATCAGGGAACTGGTTGATTCCAAATTGAAGAGAGTTTGAGTTTGAGATAGCCGCTTTGGGCATGTCTTTCCAGTCATCTTTGGGGACATAGGGAAGTACCATGTCGGCGTATGGGTAGGGTTTGAAATATTGCTCGGGTGCGACACTGGGGTAATGTGGGCGAACCAAACCGGTCGCGAGGAAGAAAGGCTTTTTTTCCTCTTTTAAGTGTTTTAATAATTCAATCGATTGGGTGGCCGCTTTCCAGTCCGGTTGGTCCGAGCCGTCTCCGATATAGTCAACCGTTACAAACATACGGTAGGGCATTTGAGTGGACTGCCTTCCCTTGAGCTCGGTGGTGAATTTATTAAGGTTTAGGCAGGCGTAATTTCCCGGCGTGTGTGCTTCTGTTCCAGACATATTATATTTGGCAGACCAGCACTTCGGTATGTCTTGTCCGTCGGTACCGGCAATAATGTCGCCGGGCACCCGCATGTGAAAAATTTTACCGACCCGGGTGCTGGAAAACCCGTTCTTTTGAAAATGTTCGCCCCAGGTAATTTCTTTTTTTCCCACATATCGGCCACGCATAAAACTGGCCCGGGAGGGTGCACACGAAGTACCCTGACAGTAGGCATTCTGAAAAAGAGTTCCTTCTTCAGCCAGTCTGTCTAGATGGGGAGTACGTGCAATTTTATTTCCGTAACAACCGAGAGCATCCGCTTTCAGGTCATCAGAAACAATCAGGAGAATGTTTCTGATTTTCGCATTCGCTTCCCAAATCGTTAATGACCAAAGGAGCAAAGCGAATAAAGCTCTCATTTCGATTTCAGGTAATTGAGGCTTTTCCGAATACTTTTCAATGGTGCAGGGGATTGGTCCTGTTCCACGTGACAATGTATTACCCCACTTTGTTGGGCAACTTTCATAATTGGTTCCATCTTGATCATTCCGTCTCCAATCTCATCAAAAGTATCGGGAGACACCTTCCCGAAATGGGGGAGCTTTGTATTCTTTTTGAGATCTTTTAAGTGGAGTTGTGACACCCGACCTTTCAGTTTTTTGATCATTGTGACCGGATCGACACCTCCCAGTTTTACCCAAAACACATCCAATTCAAAAGCCATTTTCGTAGAAAAGTTTTCGATGAATACATCATAGCCAGTTTTACCACCTTCCATGGGTTTAAATTCAAAGGCATGATTATGGTAGGCAAGTTGGATTTTGGCATCGGCTGCCTTTTCGGCTGCCTGATTGAGGAGTTCAGCCACTTTCTTATACCCGTCAATATTTCCCCGGTCGGTTTCGGCAAGGTAGGGCACAACTAAATGAGAAAGTTCGAGTTCATTGGCAAGTTCGAGAATCTTCTCGAACGAAGGAACTCCTTTTCTTTTTGGGTGGAGAACCGCGTTCCAATCAAAGTGGGACGAATGAACCTGCATTCCATTTTCTCTCGCCCTCTTGATCATTGTAACCGCCTGGGGAGAAGGAAACCCATAAGGTTCGACTTGCTTGTATCCCGCTTTGGCCACTTCTTTGATTGTGCCGGCAAGATCCACTGATATTGGCTTACGAAGAGTGTAGAGCTGTATGCCGATCTGGTTAAGAAAAGGAAGATTTTGAGTTCTTGCGAATAAGGGGAGCGAAAGTAGTGCTCCGCCCGAATTTATTAGGAAATTTCGTCTTTTCATAAATTATTTCCTGAGGGGATTAATCAATAAAGGCAAGAAATCATTCGATCGCTTTTTCTTTTTTTGAATCGGAGTCCACAGATTTGGAAGGAAATAAGGTGAGTCTTATTTTTTGAACGATTGAGGAAATAAATAGTCCGAGATGTAGGCAGGTTGGAAGGGCTGCAGATATTCCCATTATTAGACCAAAGTAAATATTTTTAGCATTTTCTTGACCGGTCGGATCTTGAATTGCTTGCATAGCCCGAGAGGTGTATTTATTTCCTCTGTCGGATAGCTGTTCAGGCACGGATTCCCATAAACTGATGAGCCAACCACCAAAACTAAAGACAAATAAGACCCAGAGAGTGGCAAGAATTGCAATCACGAGGTCAAGAGAAAGGTGAAACACATATTCGGATGTTTTGGTTGATGCGAGTGCCCGTTTAATAATCCAAATCGTTACAAAAAAGGAAAGGCTGTCAAAAAGTGCCCCCAATAAACCAACAGGAAGTTGAAGCTTAATATAATGAGAGGCTTCATGTGTCTGCATATAAAAGGGAAAAGCGGTGTATATCGCCCACCAATAACAGGCAATATTCAGAGCGACAAAAAATAAGAAGAGAAGAGGAAAGAATATCTTGATTGAGCCCCGCTTCCGTTCATAAATATCCAGAACGATGTGAAGAGAGTCTCTCCATGTGGCAATGATTTGCTGCATCTCTACCTCATTGATTTAGAGGGGTTACAGACTGATATGTCTTTCTTCCTCTACCGATTGCTCGCAGGCTTCAATCATTTTCATACAGGTTAACGCGTCTTCCAAACTGGAGAGTGGTTTCTCCCCTTTACCAATAACCTGTTCCAGGAAATGCGTCCCCATCGCACGGATGGTGTAGGGATAGGCAGAGTAGGTTTGAGAATGAACTGTTGCGGGTGTGTTTTCAACCCAGTCTCGATAGCTATAGCGACTGGCTCCTTTAGTTCCAATTACCTTAATCATGAAAGTCCATGGATCCCCTGCATGGTCATCGGAGGCAAAACTTGCACATAAATGAGAAAGAGAATTATTTTTCATTTTCATGGTTACCATGGCGATATTTTCTTGCGGTACAGAACCATCGTTCACCGTAGCTTTCATACAGGAAATTTTTTCGGGAGCTCCTACCAAATAAAGTGTACAATAGGCATGATGAGTAAGAATTTGTCTAATTACTCCGGGATATCGACTGGCCACTTTTTCCGGGTGGTGAATGTTGTAGAGAACATAGAGCGAGACGAGATCACCAATCTTTCCACTTTCGATCAAATCCTTTGCCCGAGTCACAGAGGGTTCATAAATATAATTATGAACTGGCGCCACCTGTACTCCTTTAGCTTGTGCGGCTTGTTCTAAATCCTGGATTTCCTCAATTGTGGTCGCAGTTGGCTTTTCAATTAAGACATGCTTTCCCGCATCAATTGCCATACGTGCATATTGATGGTGGGTTTCCATATTGGTAAGGACATAGACCACATCGACGGATTGAATCAACGCTTCGACTGAATCAAAAACTTTGCATTTAAAAAGCTTACTTTTTTCCTCTGCTTTTTCTCGGGTTCGGTTCCAAATACCGGTGAGTTGAGCATTTGGAGAGGATTGTACTCCTTCTGCATGTAGTAATGAAATATCTCCTGCTCCAATAAATCCAACTTTTATCATTCTTTTATTCATTTCTTTTTTTGATGTGAATGACAAGTTTAACTGATTGTTTTTCTTTTGAGCTTTTAACTTTTCTGGAACTTGGCATCTTGTAGTCGGGTGATTAATAATATTATCAAATTTTTCCAAAATCGGTTCTCAGTTTCTCGTGCATTACTGTTAGTGGTTCTCTTCGCGGTAGTTTTATTAGCGGGTATTTGGTATAGTTTACCCACTTTGGTCGAATGGGGGGTTGAAAAGCTAGCCAAAGAGGGTGGTAGCCCGAATTTTGCAATGGAGGTCTCTGAATTAGACCCATGGAAGACTAGAATTGTAGATTTATCTCTTGGGAGTGAAGGAGATTCGATCGCAGTTGAACAAATAGATATTCTTTACGATCCCAGTAAACTTGCACTGGGTGAAATTAACGCATTTTCTATTACCGGACTTTCCTTCGAGTCAAATCTCGATTTTGATGATTCCAGTGAAGAGGTGGATACTGAAAAATCATGGGGTGAAATTTATAATTTTGTAAATGAAGTTTTAATAAATCCCCCGCTTTCCTACCTCAGAATAAGGGACTCTGATTTTTCTATTTTCGATCAAAATGAATCGATTGAATTCTTATTTTGGTCATCAACGGACTTTTTGGAAAACCTGATTCACCTCACTGTTGATTTAACAATGAATCAATCTTCTTTATTGGGAGAAATTAATATTAGCAGGGAAGAGAATGCTACTTTTATATCCACCGCATTCGATGTGAAGGATGTGGGAGTTTTGTTTGATGATATTGTCTCGTATTCAAGAATTAAGGAACTAATACCAAATGAACTTGGGGTGTCGGCGGGCAAGTTGGCAATCGACGGCTTAGCCCGAATTATTCCAACTGGTCCAGAGGATTTATTTGTTGAATGTAATGGGTCTGGCTTTTTGTTGGAATGGGAGGAGCACAATTTTTCGATTCCCCAATTTATGGTTTTTTTAACTCCTGAAAATGAACATAATTGGACTTCCAATTCCTATGCGAATGTTCGTTATGAAAATAACTTGGTCGCCGATGGCATAAATTTATCCGTTGACCAGGAAGAAGAGCGAATTGAATTGAGGGGAGGCATTAGTTATTTGAAAACAGACAATCTTTTTCCACCGTTAGAAATTTTTGGTTTACGATTTCCAAATCTACAGTTTCAAACCCAGGACTTGGAAAATCTTGCCTATGAGAAGGAACGAACAATCGCATTTAATGAGTTCTCTTATGAGAATCAATTCTTACGATTATACAACGGAACCCTCTCTTTCCTTTTATCCCGGGATCGGAATTTAAACCTAAGAATTTTTCCCCTTGATGGTGCGTTGTTAGATTTGGGAATTTCTTTTGTTCAGTTTTCCTATTTTGGAAGAGTTAATTTAGATGATTTCCCAAAAGTTGACTCACCCCAGGTTCTTCTCGGTGAACGGGTAATTTCCGGAGATGAAGTATTGCTCGAAAAACTAGCTTTAACCTTTCGCGTTCAAGATTTAACCCATTTTGTTATTAATTTACTTTCTTTTAAAATGTCAGGAAACGAATTTGAATTTAATCCTGCAAATATGATTGTTGGAATTTCTGATACGAACGCTCAAAAAATAAATATAAAATTTGATAAAACTAGTTTATCCATACCTAATCAAAATGTAACTCTTACTGGTTTAGACGGGTCGATTGAATTCAATTCATTGGACCCTTTGGAAACTAATGGTACTCAAACGATTTGGTTTGAAACATTACAGGCTGGGGGAGTTGAGCTCAAAGATGGAAATTTTAGTTTCGAAATTCTTCCTGATGGTACCTTTTTAGTAAGTGAAGGAAATGCTTTGCTTTATGACGGTATCATCGGATTAATGGAGAGTAGTTTTAATATGTATGGCGACCAAATGACGATTAATACCTCTGTAATTAAAATGGATGGACAGAAAATAGTTAATTTGATCGAAGGCTTAGATGTGGAAGTAAACGGAACTTTCTCTGGGCGTATTCCTTTTTCTAATCAGGATGGAAAGTGGGACTTTGAGGGTGGTTATTTACAATTGGACTCGAGTACAAATGCAAAATTAAAGTATAAATCAAACGGATTTTTAACCAATGGAATTCAGGAAGGTTCACAGGAGTACAAGCGTATGAAGATGACAGAATTGGCTTTAGAAAACCTAAAACTGGACTTTCTTAGAATATCTTTTGAAGTGGAGGGAGATGAAAGGAAAATCCTAGGTAACATTCGTGGGAAATCTACAATTAAAAAAAATACTGAAGTCTCTTTAGATTATCGCCCTAAAATTATTGCTGGATTAGCTGAAATAATGCATAAATTAGATCTTAAGAAATTAGGTCTGTAATTTAATATACTGTGGGAATTAACTTATCAGTTGCAGGGAATCCGAGATATTAATAAGTTATGGTCATGAATCAGGTCTTTCTATTTCTCTTTCCTTTAATTGTTTTGTTATCATTTGGTTGTACGGTTATGAAAACCGAACACCACATCACACTAGATCATAATATATCTATTAAAATTGAGAAGGAAGTAAATGATTTCCTTGACGACTTATATGGCGATGAACCGGAATCCAACTAAATAATCCTACCAATCCAACTGATATGAAATTTCAATCCTTTCTTTCTTTCTTTCTTTTTTCCGTTTTGCTGGCAACATTTGCAAGTGCTGATTCCAGTCTTACTTCGCGAATGAAAGCACGTTTGCCCGATGTTCTCACCGCCAAAAATAGTGGAGCGATTGGAGAGGGTTTAAATGGTTTATTGTCGACCCGAGATAAAGCGACAGACAGCGATAAAAAATTAGTGGCAGATGAAAACAAAGACCGATTAATTATCTTCCAAATGCTTGCCAAAAAAACCGGGGGTGAACCAAGCGATGTTGCCAAGAAATTTGCTAAAGGAATTGCGGCAAAGGCAAAAAAAGGTCATTGGTTTAAAAATTCTTCGGGAAGTTGGGTTTCCAAGTAAAGTTTTTTTTAATTTTGGGTTGGGGTTGCTCCTTCCTGCTCCTCTTTTCTTGCCGCGGTAATTTAGACGGGCAGAATCATTTTCCTGTTAGCCATGATTCTTCTGAAAATACGGTTCAGATTCTAGACGAGGAACTGGCTCAAACAAAAGATTCATTGGTATCTCTTGCCTTAGAATTGGAATGGTTAATTCTAAGGAAAGAAATTGTTTTGGCAAAAACTCGCTCTAATCAATCTCGAGAGTCCTCATTAAAATTAGAACGCGAGTTTTCAAATTTTAAAGCGTTAGATAAACGTTTTCCTTCTCCCCATGGTTTTATTTTGGAAAAGAAAAAAAGGGAATGGGAAGCACGCTTGCAAGTAAAAAAAGAGGAGACTAAACGGTTGGAAGCAATAGTTCGCTTACTCAATCGAGATATGGTTGAGTTGGTTGATAAGCTTAGTCACAAAGGTTTTCGTTATCAACTGCCTGGGATCACTTCAGAGCAATCAAGATTACAGATCGCTGAATGAAGAACATTGCAACTCATTCTATATGCAAACAATATAAAAATTATGGAAGTTATCCTTGAGCGAATATTGAACCATCCCTTACTCAGCTTTGCGTTGGCCTTGTTGTGTATTCTGCTTCTTTTTGCGGTACTTAAAGGACTTATTAAGCTCATTATAATAGTACTGGTATTGGGGGCCCTTTATTTTGGGTACATTTCTTTTCTTCAAGACGATTTTCCACTGCCTGAAATTGACGAGGATTTAATCGAACAATGGGATGAATGGACCGAGCCTTTCCGTTCCCTTGACTTTAACGATACTTTTTCTGATTTGAATAAGACGATAAAAGGATTTACTGAATCGCCTTCAGAAGAGTGAGCAGATTTAAGTGTAAATGAAATTACCTTGGCCCTTGTATTTGGCTTGGAAGCAACTTTTTCCGACTCAGAAAAAAGTATCTTTCTTTTCTCTTTTGGCAGTTGTGGGGGTCGCATTGGGTGTCAATGTCATGATCGTAGTGATCGCCTTCATGCAGGGATTTCAAGATAAGTTCAGGAATGATATAATTAATGCCCAGGGGCACGGTCGAGTGGTACCTCTTCAGTCTTCTTTTGACTGGAGAGAGATGCACCAAAAAATAGAAGATTATTCTTTTATCGACCAGGCAATGCCTTACCTGCAAGGGCAAATTCTTTTACAAAAGGGCAAGTATAACTCAATCCCATTCGCGATGGGTATTGAGCCTACTGCCGAGACTCCGGTCTTCGATATTGATTCGTTTCTCGAAGGGGGAACGATTCGCATGAATTCTCATGACTCGGAAGACATTACCCCGGTACCCACGATTGAGAGTTTGGAGGATGAGGTTGTCTTTATCAGTACCCAGGTGGCAAATCGATTAGGAGTACGACCGGCAACCGCGATTCGCTTTCATGACTCAAATCAATCCACCAGTTCAATTGCCAGTCAAATCACGATTTCTCGCCTTGATCCATTTGTGGAGTCCGGGGAATGGGAGGTGTTATTTACCAGCGATCAAAATTTTACAGTTAAGGAACTTAGCAGTGGTGTGGAATACCACGCAACACTCGCCAACGGTTTAATTGACCGAGGCTTTGGCATTCCTGTTTTCGAGGCATTAATTAACTCCGAGCCTTTTAAAGAGGGTGACCTTTTTCAATTCCATGTCTTTAAAGCTTCTATTATTGAAGTTTATTCTCCCTCCATGATTGAGACGGCAAAGGCGGATGAGATGGTTCCTCCTCGAGAGGTTCGAGTTGGAGGAATATTTGAAGTTCCCTGGCAGGGATTTCATACCGAGGCCCTTATTAGTACGATGAGGTTAATGCAAGACTTGCGAGTAGAGGAGGACCGAATCGATGGATTTTATATTAAGGCGGTTGATTCAGTAGCAAAGCGCGAAAACCGATTGGGTGAGTCCTGTTCTGAGTTACAGAATTCTCTTGGAGAGGGGTGGAGAGTGATTCCCTGGTTTGTAGAAAATGCCTGGTTTTTTGATTTGTTGAAATTCGAAGAATATTTAATGACTTTGATCATGGTGCCCATTGGCTTGGTTGCCGCGTTTGCAATCGCAATTGCCTTAATGACATCGGTGTTAAGAAAAACCCGGGAAATAGGATTATTAGTTGCAATGGGAGGGAGTCGAATTTCTGTCGGAACGGTATTTTGTCTGCAGGGTTTTATTATTGGTTTACTTGGCTCAGTGCTTGGATGTGGATTTGCATTATTATTCATGTATTTTCGTGATGAATTAATGACTTTTATTGTACATCACATTGCCGGTGAAGAGGGGCAGGCTGGAGTATCTCAGTTTTATGATTTTTATAGCTTACAAATTTATTATCCCTGGGAATCGCCAGAAAGCTTAAATACGTTCCTTACCTTTGCTTTTTTTGCCATCTTAATTTCCACATTTGCCGGCCTATTACCCGCTTGGCGTGCCACTCGATTAAACCCTGCTGACGCATTACGAAGTGAATAATATAAACGACCCGGTTTTACAGGTAAAAGGATTATCTAAGAGTTTTCTATTTGAGGATCAAAAAATTGATGTGTTGCACGATATTGAATTAAGTATTTTGGAGGGAATGTCATTAAGTATTCGCGGAGACTCTGGCTGTGGAAAAACAACATTACTAAACTTGGTAGCAAGATTAGAAATGGGGGATTGTGGAGAAATTTTTTGGGGACAGCATAAGATGAGTGCTAGTGCGTCCTGCAATTCCAAGGAAGCATCTCTTCGGTCCACTTTTTTGGGCGTTGTGTATCAATCGTATTATTTAATTCCAGAATTAGATGTTTTGGAGAATGTACTGATTGCAGGAAAACTCTCTGGTTCATACGGTCCTGGAGTTCGAGACCGTGCTCGTGCACTTTTGTCTAAAATGGGAGTGGGAAATAAAGAAAAACAAATTCCAACCAAACTATCGGGTGGAGAGAGACAGCGAGTGGCCATAGCACGTGCCTTGATTAATCAACCCAAACTAATCCTTGCTGATGAACCCACTGGAAACTTAGACGAACGGACTGGTGGAGAGGTTATGGATTTATTATTGATGAGCTGTGAGGAGGAAAACGCGGCCTTGATCTTAGTGACTCATAACCCAAGCTTTGCCAGGGCGACGAATGACTCCATATTTTTAAAGAAGGGGAAACTAGCAACCGAATAAAAAAACAATTACTATGGGAACAAAAGAGGGTGAAAAGATAAGGTGTGGAGTGGCAGGAGTTGGTTATTTGGGACAACATCATGCGAGAATTTATAATTCTCTTGATTCCTGCCAACTTGCGGGAGTTTATGATCCAGACCCAAGTGCGAGGAGTGCGGTAAGCAACGCGGAGGATTGTGAAGAATTTATTGACCTTAAAACGCTGGGTGAATCCTGTGATGTTGTCAGTGTTGTTTCACCCACGGATCGACATGCTGAAGTTGCGATTCCCTTAATGGAAGCGGGGTGTCATGTATTAATTGAAAAACCGTTATGCGTTTCCTTAAAGGAGGCCGAGGAAATTCTTACTGTTGCCCAACAAAATAAAGCAATTGTTCAGGTCGGACATATTGAACATTATAATCCAGTGATGACTTTTTTGGAGGAGGCAGTTGATCAACCGAAGTACCTTACTGTTGAAAGGCTCGCTCCCTTTCAACCACGTGGCACTGAAGTGGGAGTAGTGTTAGACTTGATGATACATGATATAGGAATTGCGATGTCACTTGTTGGCTCAGCTATTTCAAAGGTAGATGCGATCGGAGTAAAAGTACTTTCACCCACCGAGGATATCGCAAATGCCCGAATTGTTTTTGAAAACGGATGCGTTGCCAATTTGAGTGCAAGTAGGGTAAGTGAGAAAAAGGCTCGCGAGATCAGGGTCTTTCAAAATAGTGGTTATTTATCCTTGGATTTTATGAATCAAAAGGGCCATCTGATTACAAAAGAAGGGATTGCTTTGAATAAGAAGGATGTACCCGTGGAGAAAGGGGAACCACTCGCTCTTGAACTTGAGTCTTTTATACAATGTGTGCAAGGCGCATTGACTCCGAAGACTGATGCTACATTTGGCAAAACGGCCCTTGAAATCGCGCTGTTAATTACCAAGCAAATAAACATCTCCCTGTGACTTGATTAGAAATCTACAATTCAATTCTCCTCCCGACGGTACGGTCGATCTACTCGTAGTTGCGGGGGAAGCTTCTGGGGATGAGCACAGTGCGTTGCTTGTTTCAGGGTTACTCAAAAAGTTTTCCAATTTCCAAATCTCTGCCATTGGGGGTAAGAGGGTAGAGAAAGAAGGGGCCCATCTTGTTTACCCCTTGGTAGAGCATGCAGTAGTCGGGGTGGTGGAGGTATTAAAAAATTACAGCACTTTTAAGCAAATTTTTAAAAATACTATAGAATGGATTATAAAGTATAAACCCAAGACAATTCTACTTGTCGATTATCCAGGATTTAATCTTCGACTTGCCCGTGAACTTAAAAAACTCGGAGTTTCAGTAAAAGGGGGAGGCACGGTAAAGGTTTTACAGTATATCAGTCCACAACTTTGGGCTTGGAAGGCAAAGCGCCGTTTTGAAATGGAAAAGATCTTGGATGGCTTAGGAGTTATTTTTCCTTTTGAAGTGGATTGTTATAAAGATACCAGTTTGCCCGTTGCGTTCGTTGGACACCCATTTGCACAGTCCGAGTATAAGTGTCCTATCAGTTATGCCCCGGAAGGCCCGCTACTTCTTTTACCGGGTAGTCGAGTACAACCAGTTCAGAGAATCTTACCCGTTTTCTTGGATACCTTGGATCCTTTATTCATTGATTTCCCGAATTTACAAGTTTCTATTCCCGTACCTAATTCACAAATTCGAACAGTGGTGGAGTCTCTATTATCTTCCCGGGCTACAATTAAGGATAGAATTAATGTAGTGGAATCGGACCTGAAAATGGAAGCGAGAGCTGCGTTAATGAGTTCAGGTACAATGTCTCTTTCTTGTGCAATTGCAGGGGTGCCTGGCGTAATTGCATATCGGGCACACCCCCTTACTTATTTGCTGGGAAGATTTCTTGTTACGATTCCATTTTTAGGAATGGCAAATATTTTAATTCCCGAAGCTCCCCCTTATCCTGAATTCCTTCAGGGGCGGGCAAATCGAAAAAATTTATACCAAACAATTCTGAAAGTACTTCAGAATGAAGATTCAAAAGAGAATTCTCAATTCGTGGCAAAAAAATTATTGAAACGCTTGCAAGTTCCCGATGAACAAGGAGTAGTTGAATGGTTGAGTCAGGAAATTTCTCTTGTCTGAGTCATTTGTTCCCATAATTTTACCGCTCTTCTCGCGAGAGCACCCTTACAGCGATCAACTTCAGAAATTCTTGATTTCAGGTTCTCATTCGCAATGGTCGATACATCGTCCATGTTGTAAAGAAATACATTTTCTATCTGAGACACTTTTTCTTCGATGTTGCGAGGAACGGAAGCATCAATAAGAAAAAGTGGTTGGGAAGGTCTTTTCTTCATAGACTTTTTAATATCTCCGTAATCAACTAAAGATTTTCCACTTGCGGTAGAAGTTAAGATAACATCAAAAAGGTGCATCGATTCTTTAAACTGTTCAAATGAAAGTGCGAATCCACCAAATTTCTCTGCTAATTCAGCTGGTTTATTACGGCAGAGCGGGCACCAGTCAAATGTACGTCCAGTAACAGTGATCGCTTGTGACCCCCTTGATTTAAAGGCCTCAATTGTACTCTCCGCTACTTCACCGGCACCCACCACCAGTAATCTACAATTGGATACTTTTCCAAAAATTCGCCGTGCGAGTTCGCATAACACATTTCCCAAATTTACCTGTCCGCGGGAAATACCGGTATTGGTACGAGCCCATTTGGCTGCTTGAAATCCTTTTTGAAAAAGTCGATTTAACATTTTCCCTGCCGCTTTTCTTTGACACGCATCTTCATAGGCCTTCTTTACTTGTCCCAGTATTTCGGTTTCTCCGACCATTTGGGAATCGATTCCTGAAGTTACTTTGAATAAATGATCAACGACTTCATGATCGTTGCGTTGGTAAGAATGTTGACTTAAAAAATCTGGATCTAATTTTCGAAAATTACTGAGATATTTTCCAAGAGAGTCAAAGGAGAAACTTTTTTGAGCCGCACCATAAATTTCAGTGCGGTTGCAAGTATTTAAAAGAAGGTATTCATCTAAGCCTTCGATTTTACCAAGGCCATTATAGAATTCATCAATTGAGTCAGGCGGTAAACTGATTCGCTCACGAGCTGCCAAATCTGCAACCTGGTGAGAACTACCCAGTAAAAAAAGAGATTGATTGATTTCCTGATTCACGAGCTTAATTCCGAAGACTTAACAGGGATAATTTCTTGTTTTGCATCCTCTCGGTTTTTCGAGTTTACCAATGCAAGACTTCCGATTGCCAACAAGAAAAGAATGATCGAGATTTTGGCAAATTTTGAACCATAGATTCGACTCGTTAGATGGAGAAAAAAAACAACGCTATATCCCAGCCAAAGTAATATTGTAACCGCTAGCTTGATTGAGGAAACGAATTCAGGATGCCGAGTCCAATGCATTCCCCCGACCAATATCGAGATGGTCAGAAAAATAACTCCAACTGAGAGCAGTCTCCAACAGGCAACCTCCAGGTCATTAATGGGGGGAAGAAAGGATCCTAGTTTATCGAATTTCCGGGAGAGGAGTGCTTTTCTTTGTATTAAATACATCCCACTTACAATTGCTAAAAGTGAAAAGACACCATAGCTAAAAATGGCAATGGATGCATGTAATTCGATCCATGGATTAGAAAATAATTTCTGATAATCGGGTGCCAGCCAATACATTGGGTCCGTATTGGGCAAGATGAGTGTGAGCCAACCAGCACCAAATGAAAGTCCTGCACAAAATGAACCCAACAGGTCAAGTCTCCACAATAAGCGAAGAATAAGAAAGGTGAGTATTAATGACCAAAGAATGAATTGAATTCGTTCTAATGTATTTCCTAATGGACATCCATGAATTTCCAAACCCCTTAGGTAAAGGGCACGAGTATGTAACAAAAAACCTATTATTATACCTGCTAAGGGTGCTTCATTAAGGGGCGACCAATTCAGTCGAAAGGTTTTAAGGAATCCGAGCAAGAATGCAGATCCGTATAACCCTCCAGCGATCCACATTAAATCTCGGGCATCATTGAAGTTCATAACCAATGTTGAATAGAATCAATTAGTAGGACAGGGCAAATAAGATATACTGAAATCGAATGATAGAGAAATGAACTGGTTAAGCAGTCTGGTGAACGGGTTTGGATCCAAAAAATTGTCTCATCGCAGAACAGTCTTTTCCTTCACAATTCACACAACAGGGACGGATAGAAGAATTATACTTTTCCTCCATGTGCTTGATAACTAAACGAACACACAGGTCAATAAATTTTTCTTCCAAATTGAAGCAGTCGACACGAGCAAAATGATCTACCACTTCTTCTGCATAACCACGAAATTCAATATCAATTTCATCCAGGGTTTCAATGTGATCAGTGGTGAAGGCGATGGGCACCATAAGAATTGCCTTTTGTGTAGTTTCTGCGATCACGGTCGGAGTTCCGGGAGTTAGCCATTTGGTGCGCTGTGGACCCACTTTACTTTGCCATGCTAACGCACCCTCATGTTTCAAGCCTTCTTTCTTAAGCACCTTTTCTATGTTTTCGTATGAACCTGTGATCTCCTCATTGTATTTATCCCCTTTTTCAAGACAGTAGGATTCTGGAAGGCTATGGGCGGAATAAATAATTCTTATTTCTTCATCTTGTAAGCCGTGAGCCTTTTTCATTTCCTCGAATTTTCTTTTGATGAGAAATGCCCAAAGCTCAGTATAATCCTCACGGTCCCACCATTGATCGATAACCGAAATTTTACCGTTATGCTTGCCACCTTTATTCTTGTCCAACCACCGGTATGCATCGCAAAGTGAGGAACCGCTAGTTGAACAGCTGTGCTGAGGGTATTGTGAAAAAAGGACAATACGTTCTGCATTTTCGAAGTTCTTGATCATCTCTCCTGTTCGGGGTGAGGAGTAGCGAAACCCGGAAACACAAGCATGGGGAGCAGATTCTGGATGTACTTCGTCCAGTTTTTTTGAAATCTGTTCTGCCTGTTTCTCCATCAACTTTAAAGTTGGTGAGTATTGACCAATTTCAGCATATCGTTCCTGGATTTTAGGAGTCCTTCGCCAGGCAATAAAGTTTCCTAGGATTTTTTGAAAGGGAAGTTTAAGTAACTCACGATCTTGAAATAGTTCCTTGAGGTAGGGGTGAACTTCATCCTTGTTTTGAGGGCCTCCCATATTGAGGAGAATCACCGCGGTTTTAACTGGTACAGTAGAATCGTTGGCAGACATATAATTTAAATAGTGGTGTGAAATACAGTATGTTTAAAATGTAAGTAAATTAGTAAAGCTTATCGAGGCAATCTTTCCAAGAAAAAGGAGAGAGTTTACGAAAATTCAAATTCACATGCATCCAAGCAGTTGGGTAATGAAACACCGGTGAGGAAGGAACCTGAAAATCGCAGACCTGGATTGAGTGAACTCAGTTTCTCGGCAGCCCGTTTTCTTTCTTTCATTTGCCTGTCCGGGAGAGGAATTGCATTAGGCCATCTTTTAACCTCCATAAAAGTGGGTTTCCCTCGAATGCCTAGCAATTGTGATAACTCGTTTTGAACTAAATCTGAAATTGAGGAAGTTGGCAAATTGGCGAGTGCAGGGTTACGTTCCCCTCCGACAAAAGTAGTTAATAGCACTTCACCATCAGGGGCTCGACCTGGAAAGAGGGTACTCGAGAAAAGGGTTCCGAGAATTTTCAGATTTTCTACCTCGGGTACAAGAAAGCCGAAGCCATCGAGAGGGTGGGAGACATCCTCTTTTTTAAAACCAAGATAAACGAGTGACAATGGATAGTGTTGAGCATCAGCAAGAGTTGAAATGTCATCCCAACCCTGCACCTCGCTCCAATCGATAGAATGAATTTTATGGGATGGAATGGTTGATATTACTTCGTCAAAAACTTCATACCTTTCTTCGTTCTCGTGATTTTTGAATGTTACGATCCATTGATTATCTTGAGGAGAAATTTTTTGAACAGAATGTTCTAGAAAGATCTGATCATGGAGGGACTGGCTTAGTTTGTTAATCAGTTCTTCCATTCCATTTGGGAATGAGACCAATCGTGCTTTTTCTAGGCTTGGACTCGCTTTACTTTTTTTGACCTGTCGAAATCCCCAAAAGAGGGAGCGGTACTTTTTTTCGATTTCTCCTAACTTTGGAAACGCCTGTTTTAAATTTAAACTTTCTGGATTAGAGGCATAAATACCGGCGAGGAATGGATTAGCGGCATAATCAAGTGCCTCCTTCCCCAATCTTCTTTCTATGAATGAAGCGACACTTTCATCATCCGGTTGCTTGGACCGGGCAATAAAGGGTTCGGCAAGCATCCTTAACTTTCCTGGAAAAGAAAGAAATGGACTGCTAAAAAATGAAGATAGACTGTGTGGGAGGGAGATTACCTTACCATTACGAATTATCATTCGTTTATTGGCGATTGGATTCGCGTCAATACACTCATCCCATGCTCCGCAATTTTCTAATAATTCCCGGGTTTTCTTTAATCTAATATTAAGGGTATTAGCACTGTAATCCAAAAGGAACCCCTTACTCTTTTTGGATTGAATTACTCCACCCAATCGATTTTCAGACTCTAGTAATTGAATAAGATGCCCCTGTTTTTTTTTCTCGAGTGCAATGGATAGGCCAGAGATTCCTCCCCCGATGATACAAATTCTTTTCATAAAATAGGAAGTTTTTATTCTAGTTCTTTGCTTTGAGCTTGGCAATGTTTAGAAAGATCATTCTTTAAGATTGTATGGACGAGATTATTAATAGTTTAACTATAATCACAAAACCCAAGGATGCTCCCAAGGGTAGTTTGGCGAAGGCTTTAAAGAAACTAGATGAGATTGTTGAGGATCCGTCATTCGATCTACATCCTCGGTTGAAACATTTTTTACAGAATCGCAGTTACGAAAAAGCTTTGATTTGGCTCGATAATGGAGTCCCCGAAAAAGGGACTTGCGGAGAATGAGTAAGAGCACGAGACAGAAGAAGAAAATTGCGACCACATCTCAAGAATCAGATTTGGAGAATTCCCCTTTTTCGATTCTAGATGCAAAAGGTTTACCTGATGTTCCTTTACCCCAATCCACTTCTCCAAGAGTTTTGGGTAAGCCTAAATCAAAATTAGGTCAGGGGGAAAGATTAGAAATACGAAGAGAAAAGAGCGGGCGTGGTGGTAAGACTGTAACTACAGTTTTGGGCTTTCCGACCTATCTTGGTGAAGCGAAGAAATCTAAGATGTTAAAGACCTTGAAGACGAGCCTTGGTACCGGAGGTACATGGAACGGTAAAGTAATGGAACTTCAGGGTGATCGAAGGGATGAAGTATTCCAATGGTTTATGGAATCTGGATTCACCCCGGTGCTTGCCGGTGGCTAAGCGTAGTAATGCCTGTAATTAACTGACAGTTTGTTTCTCACCTTCCTGAGAAACAGTGTCGCTAGATTCAGATTTCTTGTCGTCCGTTTTTTTGAAGTCATGATCCTCGATAGGTTCTTGGTTCATCACTTCACTAATATCCTGTTCCCAATCATTTTTAGCCTTACGGAATTCAGTTACTCCTTTGCCCAATGAACGGAATAGCTCGGGTACTTTTTTGGCTCCGAACAACAGGAGTATGATAAGAAAAATGAGAATAATTTCTCCGCCACCGAAGTTTCCGATGAAGGCAAGTGTTTGAATTGGAGAGTTGATCATGATAATAAGATATGTTTAGCCGGTGTGAGAGGCAACTTTTTTGTCTAGAACCTTGAATAGTTTATCGAGGAGGCTTACAGACCCAATTGACGTAATGCCTCAGGTTTAGGTTTGTTAACAGAGCTTTGATCGGCTTCAAAAAAGCCGTGTAGTTGCCTAATCCGAGTGGGGTGTCTCATTTTACGAAGTGCTTTGGCTTCGATTTGACGAATTCGTTCACGAGTTACCTTAAATTGACGACCCACTTCTTCCAATGTACGACTGTAACCATCTTTAAGACCAAATCGGAGAGAGAGTACATTTCTTTCCCGTTCTGTGAGAGAATCTAGAACATCGATTATTTTTTCACGCAAGAGCGAGTAAGCTGTCATGTCGTACGGATTCTCGGCTCCTTTATCCTCAATAAAATCACCAAAATTGGTGTCATCACTATCCCCGACCGGACTTTGCAGTGAGATGGGTTGTTGGGCCATTTTCATTATCCCTTGAACTTTTTCCAAGGGGAGTCCCATCTCAGTAGCGACTTCTTCAGGAGTTGGTTCATGCCCCAATTCCTGAATTAATTGTTTTTGAACCTGCATCACCTTATTCAGGGTTTCAATCATATGAACTGGAATACGGATCGTGCGTGCCTGATCTGCAATTGAACGGGTAATGGCTTGCCTGATCCACCAGGTTGCGTATGTGGAAAACTTATATCCTCTGCGATATTCAAATTTTTCCACTGCTTTCATCAGCCCCATATTTCCCTCTTGGATCAAATCGAGAAAAGAGAGGCCCCGGTTGGTGTATTTTTTCGCAATTGAAATTACAAGCCTAAGATTTGCTTCGACCATCTCCGTTTTGGCACGATGTGCTTGTCTCATGTTCAGACGAAGGTCCTTGATGAGTTGTGCCAATTCCGTGGGTTCCATTTTGAACTCAGTGCGGGCTTGTTTAAGTTCTTCGTTCACCCGATCCATCTTCACCCCTTTACGCTTCACTTTTACCGCATCTTTCTTGGCCAGTTCAACATTGTGCAGGTTGCGAGAAATCGCTTTTAATTCAGGATTAACCTGATTTAAGAAATCTTCAAAGACCTTTAGTTTCAAACAACACTTTTTGAAAATCGGGGCGAGCAGGGCCTCGTAGTTTTTAAAACGAGTAGTGGACCGTTTTCGTTGGGTCTCATTTGCTGCGTTTTCGATACTAATCCAAGCATTATTTATTTTTCGAATGGCATCCTCAAGGGCGATTACCTGTTTTGCTAAGCTTTTAAAATACGATTCTCTACTGTCAATTTTCTTATCGAGTACCACTCGGTCGAATCTTTCCTCGCGGGCAATTAACTTTTTACAAATGTTTAATTGAAAGTTTGCAGTTAAACTGACTGAGTAAATAATTTTGAGGGCCGAACTTTCTGCGGTTTCGATTCTTTTGGAAATATCAACTTCTTCCTCTCTGGAAAGAAGAGGTACTTGTCCCATTTGCTTAAGGTACATTCGGACAGGATCGTCCAGCATGTCGCTTTGGTTGGATCGGGCACTTTCCTCTTCGCTTTCTTCTTTTTTCTTTTTGAATTTATCTACTTCATTGGAATCGAGTAGCTTAATTTCAAGGTTATTAAAAATAGAAATAACATTTTGAAGCTCTTCAGGTTGATTCGCAATTTCGGGCAAAGATTGGTCAATGTTTTTATAAGTAAGGTATCCTTGCTCTCTCGAAAGGTGAATAAGTTCTCTAACTTTTTCAGTAACATCATCGTTCAACGCATGAGGTTCAATGTTTTTGTCTAATTTCTTTGCAATTTCTTTGGCCGAGACAGTTAGTTTGGAACTTGATGCCTTCTTTTTCTTTGCCTCTGTGGTAGCTGCCTTTGTTGTCTTTACCTTTTCTACTTTTTGAATTGAAGATTTCTTCTCTTTCTCCACAGGAGATTTCTTTACAGGCGTCTTTTTCGCTGTAACTTTTTTCGTCGCTGCTTTCTTAACAGCAGGTTTGGTAGTGGATTTGGTACTTTTTGTTCTAGGCATGTGAGTATCGGGTGGGCTTGTCAGAGAAAATTAGTTTGGGCGGATGTTTTCGGTTTTTTCGGAGTTCGAGTAGTTCGTGACGAAGTGTGATTAGTGAATCAACTCCGTCTGCTGGTTTATCGAGGTCGTGGAGAATTTTCTTTTCTTTCTGTTTAATTGATCGGATGAAAAGTGCAAGTAGACATTCGTTCGCGTGTTGAAGAAAGGAATTTTCATCAAAAGAAGAGACTTCTTGAAAGTAGTTTTGTTGAAAGACATTTCTTTCAGAATCATCTTCCAGAAATTCTTCCATTCGATTGGCTTCAATGGGACCATCAGCTTTTGTTTCTGCCATGATTTTAGCCAAAATCCGCCCCGCTGGAATTTCGAGGTTAAGCCAAGTTGGATCAAAAATTTGGGCAAGCGGGCTTGCAACTCTATCATCATGCAAAAGACAAAATAATAAATCATCTTCGGCTGTTGTCAAACGTGGAGAGGAGTTTTTTGTGGATATTGTCGCGGATTTAGTATTATTCCCTTTGTATTTAGGTTTTTTAGAGCGATTAAATTGAATAAATTCTTCATTCATTGTCTGAAAGGAGACCTTTAAATGTCGACTAAGTTCCTTCAGGTAACTATCTCGCATGATCAAAGAATCCACTTCTGATATAGAAGAAAACACTAACTCACTGATCGCTCTAATTTCAGAAGCTTGTGGGTTATTTTTTCCATTTAGTTTGTAACGAACTGCATACTCGATTGAAGATACTCCTTGTTCCAAAATCTTGGTTAAGCCTTCCGGACCTTGCTCAAGGAGAATTTGATCTGGATCTTTTCCTTCCGGTAGTGAAGTAAAACGGGCATCAAGTCCAACCCGCAAGAAGGTGGGAATATAGGAAAATGCGGCTTTTTGTCCTGCTTCATCCCCATCAAGAAGACAAACTACGCCCTTAGGACTAGATTTACGCATCAGCATGGCTTGCGAATCCTTAAACGCAGTGCCTTGCGGTGCCACCACTGTTTTAAACCCTTCGAGCCAACATCGAATTGCATCAAGTTGTCCTTCCACCAGTATGAACTCCTTGCTTTCATCAATTTCTTTGTTGGCAAGATGAAGGTTGAAGAGTAAATCGCCCTTTAAGAAAATGGGAGTTTCTGGGGAATTTACATACTTAGGAGATTTTCGGTCTCCCCAAACCGGTGTAACGGATAGCAGTCTTGCAGTAAATCCGCAAACGCGACCAATCTTTTCCCGTATTGGAATCATTAACCGTCCACAAAACCGTGAGGCAAATTGTCCGGATTGTTTTTTCTCATTAAATAATCCAGATTTACTCAATATGGTGTCGTTAATCCCTTTTTTTTCTAAGTATCGGCTAAGTGCAAATCGGTCCACTGGAGCGTATCCAATTCCAAATTGACTCGCATCTTCGAGGGAAAATTTTCGCTGGGTAATCCAGTAGTCAAGTGCAACCTTACTTTCATCATTTTTGAGATGAAATTGTTCAGCAAACCATGTCATTGCTAATTCCTGCACTTCATAGAGGTCTGATTTAATTGACTTTCGATAAGAGTTTGATTTCCCCGTTGCATTATCTGCATATCGAATAGGAATGCTAAACCGGTTCGCCAGAAATTCAATGGCCTCAGGAAAAGTTAAGTTTTCCACTTTTTGAACAAAGGAGAGTGCATCTCCTTTTTCCCCCGAGCTAAAGCAATGAAAGAAGCCTTTGATAGAATCAACGTAAAAAGAAGGAGTTTTTTCTTGGTTGAATGGGCTTAATCCAACCCATTTTGCCCCGCTTTTTTTTAACTGAACATAGGGACTGATCAAATCATACAAATCGACTCGATCTTTGAGTTCTTCTACAAAATTTTCTGCATACATGGGCATAATCAAATAAATTCTATTACAGATTTTGTATTTTGATTAATTCCATTTCAGATTGATAATATAAGGGGCTTCCTTTTGGGACAATAGTGAGTAATTTTCTATATAATATTCCCGCGGTAACAGGCATGCGATTTACAATATGGTAACGCCTTGCTAATTGCCACAGAATTTCACCGGAATCCGGGAATCGTTCATGAGTTTTTTCCAACTCTACAAGATATCGGTTTGAAGAGAGAGTTTCTCGAGCGATATTAAGGTAATCCATACGAGTTTTTAAATCATTTGGATTATGACGAATTGCTTCAAGAATTGTCATCTCTGCTTCGCGAATTTCTCCCAGTTGAAAATGTGCTTGTGAGGTTAACCGCCATGCCTCTGAGTCCTTACTGTTCAATTTTATTGAATCTCTCGCATGAATTAACGCCTCAGAATAATTTCCGGAGAGAAAAGAACTCCAACCCAATTCAAGTGGACTCGGTTTTATAAGCTGTGTGTTATCCATTGAAAAAGCTTCAGCTAAAGTGGTTTGTGGTCCAATGTTTTCATCACTAATTTCTTCCACTTCATTATTTTTTTCTTCGATGTACGATGAATCAGAAAGGGGAGGGGATAGCTTCGGTCCAGATGAAATGACCGCGGGTATTACTTTTTTAGGTTCACTCAAAAGTTCTTGGGCTAATTCGCTAATCGACAAGTTCTGAACTACGACCTCTCTTTTACCAAATTCAGCGAGCCTTCTTCTAATGATCAATGAACTGTAGTCTTCACTTCGAGCATCATTATTCAATTCACTAGGATAAGATTTTTCAATTGCGAGTATCAGTGCTTCCGCTGCACTTTCATCCCCAATTAGAAATTTTATCCGAAGTAATCCCAGTAGAGGGAGTACACTTGGTTTAGTTTCTCTTTGAATAGATTCACGAAACCAATACTCTGCTTTTACATAGATTTTTTTCTTGGTATACAGGTTGGCAACTAGTAAGCAGTCGGTTGGAGAGGCTATTGAACTTGCTTTTTCGAATGCGTTTAATGCCTCGGTTTCGTTTCCGCTTGTAATTAATGTCTGAGCATACTTATTCCAGGCTTTTAAATCTTCAGGGAATGCAGATAAGTATTGTTTTAAGCGTTCTTGTGCAGAATCTGAATCACCGGCAAGTTGATAAATTTCCGCACATTCGAGTAATAAATTTTTATCTGCACCTGCGGAGATGGCTTGTTCGATTCGAAATGCTGATAATGGGTATTGGCCACTATCTGCGAGTGCTCGGCTGAGTTGGATTAAAATAGCGGGCGAGTCGGGAAAGTTTTCATTGTGTTTTCTCAGTAGTAGGACTGCTTCTTCTGGTTTGTTTTCTACTCTTTTCTGAATCGCATCCGATAAGTCTGGCTTAACAGGCGGAGTTACTACCTGAGTTTCAGGTTCGTTGGATTGTGGTTCTTCAGTACAACTAAAAATGATCAGTGAGATTGACCCTGAGGCAACCATCATTAAGCATGTTTTAATAAAGTGCATGAATTATTTTTTTCAAAGGATGGTGAAACGTCAAGCAAGCGTCTCTTTTTTTTTAATTAGTTTCGTCTGCCTGCGAGTAGTGGTTGAAGGCGAGGTGAAATTCCCTGCACCCCCCTTCAATAGTATTAAAGTAGATTCCATTGATACTAGATCAATGGATATATTTCGAGCACAAAGCATGAAGGGAAAGTATTTAAGTTCATTACGAAAATTAATTTCAGCAGCAGAGAATCGCGGTGGTCCCCGTCTAAGACCTTCTACGATTTCCAATATTGCAATCAAAATTAAAACAAAGCATGCCCCTGGACTTCAAGTTTCTTCTTTGTTAGTTGATGCATTATTGAATATTTTATCTAAACGGGGGTATCAAAAAGATCAGATATTTCTTGTGGATCGTGATGAATTATCTCTTGCAAGAGCGGGATTTAGTTCACCTCGCAAGATAGATAATCTTTATAACGGGTACCAAGTTGTATCTTCGCGTAATCAAAATTACTTCAACCCGATTTGGCTACATGATAGCCCCATGCCACCCACAATTCATGACCGGGCGAGATTTTTTCTTCAATATCCCCAAGACAGATTAATGCGTATAGCGGAAGAAAGGAAAAGCTATCTTCCCAGCATCCTTTTTCTCAACGATGTATTTTGGATTAATTTATCGGTTGCAATGGATCATTTGAGCCTTGGGATCGAGGGTGCATCGGCAAACATGACCACGGGTGCAATTTCAAATTACCAAAGGTTCTTAAATAAACCAACTTTAGCACCAGCAACTGTCGCCGAAATTTTAGCAATTCCTGAACTTTGGGAAAATCGACTTTATTCGATAATGGACCTCAGTCACTATCAATTTGCAAATGCAGGCCAATTTGACGCCGAGTTTTTAGGTAGGGAATCAACTCTTTTACTGAGTGAAAATCCTCTTTCTGTCGATCGGGCAGCGTTAAGCGTTTTAAATATGCAAAGAAAAGAGCTTGGATTTATTGAAAGAAAAGCAAATGAGCTATTACTTTTTCAATACGCAAAAGAACTTGGATTAGGAGATGCCCTGAAAGCTGAAACTTATGATGTTCAATAAAGTTTTAATGTAGCGGACCGGTTGCACTTATTATGTTTTTTATTTTTGTATTAATGGGCTCTTTTTTATTGGTTTCAATTCCCCAATTAATGGCAGAAAATTGGAGTAATTGGCTGGGTCCAAACTATAACGGTTCATCCGAAAACAATACCATTTCTTTACCCCCTGAAGGAAAAGAGTTTGAAATGAAATGGAAAATTTCAGTTGGTTCAGGATGGTCGACTCCAATAATACATGCGAGATCTGTTTACTTTCATGACCGAGTTGGGGAGAATGAAATCGTACATCGTTTGAATATTGATACCGGAGCACAAATTTGGCAGCACAGTTACTTTTCTGGCTACCAAGATAGTTTCGGTATGGGGAATGGACCACGTTCAACACCATCGATAAATAGTGGCTTGATAGTAACGCATGGTGCTCAGGGAATCATTTATGGGATAGATATTACAACGGGGAAACCAATTTGGGTACGTGATCTAAAGAAGGACTTTCAATCACCAAAAGGTTTCTTTGGGAGATGCTCATCGCCTCTGGTGGTAGGCGATCGAGTCATTTTTGATGTTGGTGGAAATACAGTTGGAGTCGTAGCTTTTTCTTTAACAAGTGGAAAAACATTATGGTCCAGTAAACCATACGGAAATGATTATTCCTCCTCTCTCCCTTTCTTTGTAAACGGGAAATCATTTTCTCTTTCTTTTATGAGGAAAGGCTTCCTGGCGATGGATATTAATGCCGGCACTGAGGAATTTTTTACTCCATTTCGTTCCCCAATAAATGCCTCAGTAAATGCAACATCGCCCTTAATTATAGGGAATCGGGTGTTTCTTTCATCCTGTTACGATCTGGGTGCAGGGCTTTGGCAATATCAGGAAGAAAATAAAAATGAAAAACCGCAATTCAAAAAGTTATGGCATAAAAAAGGGATAATGGATTGTCACTATTCCACTCCGGTGGCGTTAGGAGAATATATTTATGGATTCCATGGCAGGCAGGAAAGAAGTCCGGTGATCAGATGCATTCGGTTAGAGGACGGCGAAATTATGTGGGAAGCACCTCCAATAGGTGCGGGAAACTTGATCCGAGTTCGCGATAAAATAGTCGTCTTATTGGAAAGCGGTGAATTAGTAATTTTAAATGCATCATCAAAAAGCTGTGATATTTTGTTTCGTCAACAAATTTTGGGTTCTGAGTCCAGAGCCCATTTTTCTTTCGCTGATGGTTTCCTTTTTGCCCGCGATAAAAGGCGGCTTATTTGCCTACAGTTAAATAAAACTAATTAATTATTCTTTAAAAATTTACTAAAAGTAAAAAAATCGCCCGCACTAGTAACTAACCGATCTATCTATAAATTGTGAAAAGTTGCTGTATTATTAGTTCTATCAAAAACGAGCTCTTATTGGGATGCAATAAGTGGAAATGACTTAGGCAGATCAAGGGAATCCCCCATTTTCTTTTGTAATTTCACTAATTGTGGAAAAAGTTTTTTGATTAGTGCCTTTCCTTTTTGTGTGGGTGCAAGGTCTTTCTTTTCCTCAGGGTCTTTGGCAATATCATAAACTCGAAGCAAGGGTACATTGGGATAAGCGAGTAGTTTGATGTTATTTTTAGTAATGGAGCGTTGAACATTCAAATAGGCACCGTAAATTTCTTTGTAGGGAGACTTTTTAGTCTTCCCGAGGGCAAGAGGTAAGATGTCATTAAATTCCACATGTTTGGGCTTTTCAATTCCTGCTAGGGCCAAGCTGGTTGCCATTACATCTTGTAAATATATCGGGGATTCAATTCGCTTTCCTTTTGGAATCGCAGGTCCTTGAATAATAAATGGGACACGAGTGCTGTGCTCATAAAGATTTTGTTTCCCCAGCAATCCATGATGCCCAACTCCTAATCCGTGATCTGCGGAGTAAAAGATATAGGTGTTGTCTGCCATGCCAGATTTTTCTAATGAATCTAGGATTCGTCCAATTTGGAGATCCATGTGGGTAATGATTGCGTAATATTCCTGCCGATTGACTTGAATGGCATGTTTGGTTCTAGGCATGGGAGCGAGCTTTTCATCCCGTAGTCCATGAGGGCACCCGATTTTATCTTTATAGGGATACATGGGGAGAAAATTGGAGGGAACCTTGATTCGGTTTAGGGGATATTTATCAATGAATTCTTTGGGTGCCTGTCGTGGATCATGGGGAGCGTTAAAGGCAATATAGGCAAAGAAAGGATTTTTATTTGCATGCTTTTTAGCTTCTGACAAGTAGTCAATCGCATCATCCGCCACAATTTCACTCCAGTGCTTTCCACCCTTCCAAAAACCATCGAATTTCCGATCATAGGGACTCCATTGGTCTGGTTTTCCAGGCAATGGTCTGTTGTATCCCTCGGGAGTTTGATTCGGCATGCCTCCTCGCACATTTCTAGTGATATCAAAGCATTTTTCGGCGCTTGCTTGGACATGCCATTTCCCTGTCATGTAGGTTTTGTACCCGGCACTCTTCATGTTTTCGGACCAGAATCTTCCATCTGCCCGTTCAGTTTCGGCTTGATTTGATGCCTTTTGAGCACGCCAGATAAATCGTCCAGTATTTAACATCGCTCTGCTTGCTAAGCAAACCGCTCCACTCCATGACCCCATGTTGTACGCCCGTGTGAAACTAGTCCCCGAATTCATCAAACGGTCGAGGTGAGGGGTCTCGATATCAGTTAACCCCAAACCGCCAATTGTTTCATAGCATTGATCATCGGCAAAAATAAACAATATATTTGGTTTCTTTGCATTCAAATTAGAGAGGAATGAAATGGTAACAATCCAAAGTATTAAATTATTTAAATTTATCATGGTCTTATACTTTGCATCATTGAAATTCTTGGCAATATCGAACTATCCGCTATTGGAATATTAAAATGATACCAAAGTTAACTATATAAATGGAGTGGATTAAGTATTAAAATAAAAAAGCTCGTTCAAAAACGAGCTCTTTAAAAGGGATGCTTTAAGAATTACTTCCTACAATCATGCATCACTCGTAGCCAAATTTCGCGCAGATCATGCAGTCTCATATTAGATTCCGACTGATAAGTTTCAAAAACAGAATCTGATTGATGAGTGAATAGTCTGTTCAAACGAAGAGATTCATTTAATGCGGCATGTGCTTTTTTTAAATGACAAACCGCGAGCAGGAAATCTCCTAAGTCTAAGCAATTAGAAGCAAGTACAGAATGCCTTTCACCCTCTGAGAGACTTGCACAATAACTCCATGACAAATGAGAAGAAGATTTTTCTCGATTATTTCTCATGTAATGTTCCCAAGCAGTCCTAAGGTATGCGTATAGTCCGGTTGCTGAAATGTAGATTGGGTGCCTATGAATTGTGTAAGGTTCCATTTTACTGAGTTCCTCCATTTCAACCGGGCGTATTTGTTTAATCATTTCCTCGTCTAACTCTTCATCTAAGGAAGACCAATCATCACGATGCCAACCCATAATTGCTGCCGTTGCATCAATACGGTCTTCTTTGCCAGATACCTTATTGTAAGCACTTATGAATTTGGATACTTCTTTATCTGCATTGCGTAGGAATTTTTGCCAATCTGCTTCATTCCATGCAACATCACCACTATCATCCCATTCGCCATCTTGATTGTTTTCAAATTCGTATTGGCTCATAAAATTTTTGCGTTTAGTTGTAAAAAGGAATGATGTACACATATTTCCACCCTCCTGTGGTGAGGTCAAATAGTTTCTTGTAGAACTTTTTAATCAAATGTCCCGTATACAAGTAATTTATTCTGGAAAAGTTCAAGGAGTTGGATTCCGATGGAAGGTTTTACAAATTTCAAAGAAATATGCTGTTTCGGGATATGTTCAGAATTTAAATAATGGCAAGGTTAAGTTATTAGTGGAAGGGAAAGATAGTCAGGTTGGCAAGATGGTAGAAGAGGTCGGTACTGAATTAAGGAATTATTGGTACTCACTGGAACGAGAGACTAAATTGGGCGAACCTCATTTCAAAGATTTCTCTATCAAAGAATATTAAGGAAGGCAGCGTTTAAGACTAATTAAAGCCATCGCTGTACCGTATTGTTGGTGGTAGTTATAAAAAGGGAAGTCCCACCACGAACCGTCTTTTTCCTGCAGTGGAATTAGGATTTGTGAAAGTTTGCTTTGATAATCAGCCTGTTGATTAATAGGAAGCTTTTCAATACAGAGGGAGGCGTATAAATGGCCGTAGTAAAAGAAGTATCCTGCAACTGCGAACCAGGATTCATGAGGTATCGGTCTTTTTCGTGCCATGTCTAACCATCCGTTTCTATTCACGAGACGGTCTAGGCATATTTTATGAACTTTTGCGGTGACAGTTTTATCGCCCCAAACCTGAAGTGCTAAGTTACAGGCATGGGATCGTCCCAGGCTTCCTGCCGGTCGGTTGATTCCTCTTCTAGGTTTGTTCTTTAAGTATTCACCATAGAGGTAACTGTGATCAGGCAGGCGCTGCCTGCGGATTGCGTCCAATGCCTTTTGTACCATTTTTGGGGGGACTGTAATACCGATCTCTTCTGCTTCCTTCAATCCCACCAATGCGGTGGCGTTGACAAAGGAGATAGAGGACCCAGAAGGCTGCTTGGTTTGGGCGTTAAAGTCATAGTACCCCCATCCGCCGTCAATAGACTCATATTTTTGAAGCATTGAAATTTGTTGCCTTATTAACCCTCTGATTTTTTCAATCTCATCTTTATCAGTAGAAGATTCATACAATCTAACCAGTGCCTGAATACCGTAAGCGTGTGACCACACATTATATATTGCCATAGGAGTGGCCCGACGAAGATTACCCAGATTTTCAAGCAGATATTCTTTGCCCCTAGTAATAGTATCTTGGAAAGCCAAGTTATCTTTTTGGACATCAAGCAGAGCAGAGATGGAGAGGGCAGTGACTGCCAATCGAAAGGCTTGATGAGCTCCCGGAATAGGAGCATAAATATTTAATCCCTTGGTTTGTTGAGCTGTACCCCATGAACCGTCTTCATTTTGGTTTTGAAGGAGAAACTGGGAACCCTCAGAGATTGCATCCCTGAGCGCTTGTTCATTCTGGTAAGTCGAGTTTTGATCACTTGAATGCAGCCAGGAGATGCAGATGCAACACAACAGAAGCAATTGCAAAAAAAAAGTCATTTGAAACTTCCGTTGATTTTAAGAAAGGAATCGACGCCTAAGCGTCTGGTTTTTCTTTTAAAATTTTCGTATTTAATTGAATACCCTTCACTATTTCGATTCGCTCCCCTGAAGTTTTGCCAGTTTTTACAATTTTTTTCACCGGTTTCCCTTTGGAGGAAAGAAGATAGACATACCTGATTTCCGGATCGTGCTCTTCCTTAAAAACTGAAGACTTCGGCACTGTGATGGCGTTCTCGTTTTGGTAAGTGATTATTTTAAAAATGCAGGATGAACCGGGAAGCGGAGGCTTTTCCCCGTCGGGAGTTGTAAAGTTAACCACAGCATCATAGCTTTTCGGTTCGATTGGGAACTTTTTGATTTCTTGAATGTTGGCGTTCAATTTCTGATCGGGATTGGTGCCGGGAATTAATCTACCATTTTTTACTCCAGAAAGTTCGAGAAGATTTTTCTCGGGTATTTTAATTCTCGCCTGAATATTTTGACCGGGGCAGATGGTAATAAATTCTTCGTACTGTTTTAAAAGACCACCTTTTTTTAATTTTGCCTCGAACAGTTTGGTTCCCGACCACTTTCCCCGATCGAATGTCCCAACAAATAAGGTCCCTGCTGTAGGTGACAGGGCTTTTAATGTGAGTAAATCTTTCTCTATTTTTACTTTATTTTCAGATAAAATTCTTTTTTCTTCTTCGACCTTTTTTATCTCTAGGTTTTTTTTCCTCAACTCTGCCGGTTTAATGATTCGATTTGCATTGTAGGAAAGAATTTTCTTTTCGAAGGAGTCTTGCTTTTCAGACTCTGATTGAGGAATTTCGAGCTTTAAAGTTTTATCCTTTCTAATTTTAGCACCTTCGAGTGAAAACTTCATCCGGTTTACATCATTCTGGGTACGTTGAAGGATGATCTCTTCGGTTTCTTCAGTCAAATCATCCGCTTCATACATTTTCCTTAGTTGAGTCAACTCCTCCATTACATAGGATAAATTCTCTTCATATTTTTTAAGATCATAAGCGGCGGATTTTTTTTCATAAGGGAGTTCGATTTTTTTATACCGGTTGAATTCGTCCCGATTGTATTGTTCCAAGCGCTTCATCTTATCCAGTTCGATTTTGTTGATCTTTTCGTCCCTCCTCAATTCAGAAGCAAGAATTTTGTGATTTAAATTGAGGATTGAAAGTTCGTGATTCATCTCACTCAATTTTTTTTGAATTTTTTCCAAATCAATTCCCAGAATGCTTTTTCCTTCTAGGATAGCACTCCCGTGGAGAGGTGGGGCGAGAACTTTTATTTCAGACCATGAAATTGTATCAATGCTGAATGGAACGGCATCGACATCCTCAAAATATCCTTCCAATGAAAGGGTGACCCGAATTTCTTTCTGAACTGCCTCAATTGTTTTGTATTCTTTTTTCTTACCATCGTGATTCTTCTCAGCTTTGTAAGCCGTTTCATTCGAATCATCCTTTTTTTCAGAAGCCCACATGTCTATTCGAGCAAATAAAAATAGACTTAGTATAAGGCACAAAATAGTCATTGGGGTAGTAATTTTCATAACATTTAATTTCTTTGTATAATTTTAATATTTTCAAGCGTATTCGAGTGTATTCATTTTTTTTAAATGACAAGAGAGCAATATATTTACCCTCTTGATACCGTGTAATTAACTTTTATTAATCCTTGTTGTCTCATTTGTTACTTCTCGCATCATAAGACAATCGAAAAATCTTTTCGATGTTATGAATTTAAAATTTGCACAAAAAAAGTGACTACAAAGAGTCACTTTAAAAAATTGGAGTATAATTAACTTTTCTCGATTTGATCGACCTCCAGGGGGAAACTGACTTTATTTCCATTTCTAGCAATCATTCTAAGCACTGCTTGTATCCCTTGATTAAGCAGAAAGTCAGGTTCCACTCCTAACGATTTTGCACAATCTTCGAGACCCTGAGTTTTCATGGGAGCAGAAATCTTGTTCTTGGGTTCAGCGATGACCGAATCACTCTCAGCTATTCGTGAAGAAGTATCTTCTGATGTCTCTTCTTCAGTTTCAATACGGTTAGTCGGGGATTTCATAAGCACAGGGGTAGGGGACGGCAAAGATTGCAGAGAACTCGAGGTGTTCTCAAGTTTTGTTGGGGGAGTAGATTCGATTAAAGTTTGAGAATCAACTGAAAGATTGGATATGTCTTCAATTTCAGAAGATGGAATGTGGGAAATATCTCCGTTTAACTTTCTCCCCAAATCTTCCAAATACTCCTCCTGTTCCAATGTATTGAGACGATCCTGAGCAATTCCAAGCTTGTCATCAATTTTTTCTAATTCTTCCGTTAAGTTAGCAACTGGTTCATCCACTAACTCAGAAGAAGCCCTAAATCCATCCTCTAAAGAAGAAATTCTTTTTTCCAAAGCCTCTTTTTGTGCATTAACTTCATCAATAAGAGAATTCGTATCCTCCCTCTTTTGGGCAATACTAAGTTTCGAACTTAACTCGTTTTTTTGCTTAGACAATTCGTCAATTGCCCATCTTAGGGACGTAGTCTTATTTTGAGGGGAATTCATAATAGTTTACATATTTGACTATATTCATTTGTAAGTAAAATAAATTAGCTCAAGAGGGAAAGATCAAAGATAAAGTGATTCTTTAGAAAGTTTTTTTACAGTCAACTTTTTGTAGATGCTTTCATATTCAAGGATGAATCTGTTGAATGAAAATTTATCTTTAAATAACTCATAAGCATTTAATCTGATATTTTTAGTATTTTTCATTTCGTAGATCTGAATAATTTTTTGTTTCAGATGAAAAATGTCATTAGTTTCGTACAAAAAACCAGTCAACCCTTCGAATATCGCCTCATTATGCTCGGGAGTATTTGATGCTAGTGCTAGGGTGTTGGAGGAAAATGCTTCCATTAGAACAATTGGAGGACCTCCTTCCGACTTGGATGAGCTAATTAACAAGTCAAAATGATTGATGAATTCTCTGCCATTCTTTTTGTAACCGATAAAGTTCACTTTTTCGGTAATGTTTAGAGAATTCGCAAAGTTTATCATTTCCTCAATTTCACCCTCTCCAATAAAGAAGAACTTTATTTTTAATGCTTTGGGTAGAGTCTTAATTGTTTCAAGTACAAATCGTTGGTTTTTTCTTATATCAAGAGTGCCAACAATTCCGGTGATGAAGTAACCATGTTTTTTAAGTCTTATTAGCTCTCGTAAATCATTATCAGTAATACTGCCTTTTGGAGATTTATAATCATCAATTCCGTTGTATGTTATCGAAGATCTCTTATTTTTTAGACCTTTATTTTTAAGAAGTTTATCCGAGGACTTTGAAATAGAAATCACCTGATCAATTTTATTAAGCGTCTCAATATCTTCTATTTCTTGATCAAGGGTTTTATATATTCCCCAACCATGCATGGTCTGAATGACTGGAATTTGCAAATTTGTTAATGATCTAAACTCAAGTGCTATTCTAGAAGGATTTGCAGCATGGCAATGAATGAGATCAGGAGCATTTACTTGAAGCTTATCTACAATAATGTTTGCAGTTTCCTTTATTTTTGAAGGGTTTCGATCGAAGGTAGTTGGCAATTCGATTTTATTAATTTGAGCTTCTTTCAAACTTTTTATGTATTTCGAATAATTGCAGTAACCTTTTACTGGTTCTTTTGTGAAACCTACAGTAACTGAGTTGCCATTATTTTTGGCAGCCTTCGCTAAATCCAAGATTACTTTGCCCGCACCACCTTGGAGATAGGTTGTAAGGTGTAATATCTTAAGTCCTGTCAATTTTTTGAATTTCTGAATCAGGATACTTAATCAGAATCTGTGTAGTCACACTTTTCCAGTGATGCGAACTCATGGCCAATATGAAACATGCATTATGGCACGGTATTAAATATTCAAATGAGATAATATTAAAATCTGTAAGTTTTGAACCACCATTAATTTCCCCGTAGAAATTATCAACGAATGTAATATTATTGTGTCCCAAACTTAGAAGGTACTTTCCAAGGAGTTTCCCTCTTTCATTAAATCCATAGATGAATATTTGTTCGTATTTAGTAAGATCTTGAATCGGCAAATGCGAAAAAAGTGATTTCATGAATTTCGTGGAATTGAAAATGAACTTTTGCCTGTTTTCACCATTAATTTTCTCTACCCCATCTTTTATCAAATAAGTTGATGGAATTTGCTTAAGCTCAAATTCGGAAGGAAGTTCCTCCTGAGATCCATAGAAGATATGGGTATTCATATCCTCTACATCAGATAAATGAGAAACCTGATCTAGAGAGGAAAGATTGTGCTTAAATATAGGGTTGTCTAAGTACTGCTCGAAACAATTCTTTGCTAATTTAAGGTCAAATTGAGGAGTGTTAGAGGCAAACTGAGGAAAATAGCATAATGACCTAATGCCCAAATCTAGAAATGAATCAATAGCTGGATCGAAAATCTTCGATGAAATATTTTTTTGATAAAATTGTACTATCTTTTTTGGGTTTCTGTATTTTTCAAAAAGTAATTTTTTTTCTTTAACTCCTTTACTATCCTTTGTGGAAAGAGCACTTTGGTGCCAAAGCATGATTCCCTCAGCTTTAGGTTCATGTATAAAATTACACCCTTTCGAAGCAGCACGGAGAAAGAATTCATAATCTCCTACAACTTCATAGAATTCATCAAACATACCTATCTTGTCATGAAGAGATTTTCGCCAAACTGGTTGGGCACCTATAAAATCATGAAGCAGAAGTGATCCTGGGTTAAATGTTTGAGAATAACAAGGCACAGATTTATCGTTAGCGTCAAAAGATTCATTATAAATTGATGATTTATAGAGGTTTCCGTAAGCGACATCACAATCCGGGTTTTCCTCCAGCTTATTGACCAATCTCCCTAGACATTCAGAATGATGACGATCGTCTGTATTGGCATTCGTTAGGTATTTGCCACGGGCTTTTTCGATGGCTCGATTCCAGGATTTGTAGAGCGGTTCCCGTTCATCTGTTTTAAAATATAAAATTGAATTATGTGCTTTTTGGAATTCTTCAACAATCTTGCATTCTTGTTGCTCGGAACCGCTGTCTATAATCAGGATTTCCATTCGCCCTTCTGCAAAAAAAGTCTGATTAACAAGATCCTCGAGGCATTCTCCGATAAAATGTTCGGCATTGAATGTTGATACAATAGCTGTGACTTTCAAATGCTGAATAACAAGTCTTTTTTATATCAACGAGTCGAGAAACATTGTTTGAATATAAAATGACTAATCATTTCATATTCAAATTAACTATTAGTTAGTCATTCTTATCTTGATAATTTCACCCTCTTGAATCCGTTGATCCAATGACTTTTCTGAGTAGTGATGCTGATCGATTTTCGAATAGTCTCTTGCGGAGCGAAATACTTTCACATCAAAGCCTTTCTTGGCTAGAGCCGCTTCTTTTTCAAGTAACCTCAAGATGTGAGGTACATAGAGCCAATCAATGATTTTCTTTCTGACTTCAATGGGTACTCGATATATCTCGAGAGATGTGGAGATGTGGTTTGCATCGAATGCCTTGATCATATGAAAATGATAGAATACCACTCGTTGGTCGTCAGAAAGCAAGAGTTCGCCGCGACGTTTGATTTCATGGGTATTGAGATTCCATGGAGCCAAGTTGGCACCCGGATGAGAATGGATATGTACGTTCTGAAATTCTTCGGGCCAAGTATCCAAGTATTTTTGGTCAGCGAATTTACCATTTTCTGGTTGGTCTCTACACCATTCGAGGCATTGTTCGCTCCATTGCTTCAAGCAATTCAATCCCTCTCCGTCTCTTTTGAAGTAAACCCAAGCGACGTTAAATCTTCCGGAGTGTTCGCTTATATCGAAAGTCGGATGAAAACGGTGTTCTATGATTCCTACAGAGCAATCTTTTGCTTCATTGATGAGGGGGGTCGGAGATGCGAGAAATTCCAAATCGGCATCCAAATAGGTAACGGACTCAATAGATGAATTGTTTTCTAGTATTAATTTAGGCCAGAATGGAGAAAGTGTAAAATAGTATTCAGGGAGACTTCTACTTTTTTTTGGACCACTCAACTCGGGGTACTTGCCTTCAAGCACATTAAGACTTGTGGCATGGATTTCCGGATAGTTGAGGGAATCCAAAATATTTTTACATTCATCGGTGAGGCAAAGTGCCCATAATTTGAAATCAAAGTCTTGAGCCTTCAGACTGTCTACCATAACCAATGCCCGTATGGCATAATGGTGATCGAAATGACTGCAGAAATGATAGGTCAAAATAGATTGGAAAGAGAATGCTCGATGAACTGTCCGAAAATTTTCTTCTTAAAGGAAGCCTTCCCTGCATGAATGATGCGAAGAGCAAAACCGTGTTGTTCTAATAAAGTGGCGAAAACCCAACCAAATAAATAGCTCCGAAGATCAAAAGAATTTGATTTCAATTTGTTAAAGTAAGAAATTTCACAGCAATATGGGGAAATCTTTTGATTTGAGATGAATTGTTTTTTCATCCTCAGGGAGATCCGACCAAGGATACGCTTGGTTCTTTTTATTTCCATGAAATTCACCCAAAACGGCTTTTTTAAAGGCAATAAGCTAGAAGATCGTATGAAAGTAGGACTCAGGCGATTTTAATAAGGTCATCGTCCAAATGCTTGAGTAGAATCTTTTGCTCTTCGCTTGGGTTGTGATCAACGGAATTCCATTCTTTGGGGCGAACTTGCCAGTAATGTGTTCTGGGGATGGCGTCGAGGTCAAAACCAAAAATTGTGGGTTTAAGGCCAGACATTAGGCAAAGTGATATGAAAAGAGAACCAACGAGTAAGTTTTGCTTGAAACTAGCACCAATTAATTTTTTGACCTTATCCATCGTTTTATAATCGTATAAAAAAAGCTCATTTGAGTGATGGGTATTTATTTCTCTTCTATCCCACGGCCCCATGTCAGAACCGATGTATAAGATATTTTGTGATCTAAGATCTTTAACGAAGTTTTTGGGAGAATTTGAATAACCATCTGCTGAAATATCAATATTATCAAAAACATGATTATTAACGGCTCTCAAAGTAGTTTTGTTACCAACATCTTTCTCGTAACCAGCTGTGGGTGCCCGGTTAAATCTAACTACTTCATCAAATGAATCTATGGACTTACCCAAGTCAGAGTTTACCAAAGAACCTGACGAACCAACTATCGCAACATTTTTGTTAAGATATAAATTTGGACTTATGAAAGGTAAGATAACTTTATGGGGCACGTGACTAAGTAAACAGGTCTTTTTGTCTAACCTTGTAATAGGATGAATATTTTGAGGATTTTTCGCTAATCAATTCTAAAAGTCTTACTTCCTGCACCAAATATTTTATGAATGTAATTTTCTAGGGATTGAAATTCGATTTGATTATTCATAGGACAGAAAAGAGGGGAGTATAGAAAATACGGGTCGTTTAATTTTTTTGTATTTCTTTTAAAATTTTATTTGTACTGGAATGTTGGATTGGTTTTCAAACTAAAGTCAATTTTTTATATAACAGTTTTATTGCATTGATTTTGAGCTTGAACCCATACAAATGGTTTAGTTAATTCACAATTATTATCAATGCTATTTAGTTTTGTTAAATTAATTTCAGCGAGATGATTTCTGTGTTCATCTACATATGGATTCAACCAAAAATCGAGATTGCTATTCTTT